>Ga0074045_10000006_pt1 | contig 206283 bp, 176 predicted proteins | sample BogForMeECP23OM2_FD_94442 | JGI IMG/M metagenome (GOLD analysis project Ga0074045, IMG submission 94442) | Bog forest soil microbial communities from Calvert Island, British Columbia, Canada - Bog Forest MetaG ECP23OM2 | ecosystem: Environmental > Terrestrial > Soil > Wetlands ... | reverse complement strand
GCCCATGGACTTTTGGCGAGCCAGGGTTTCTTCGCGCATCTTGTCCCAGCCCATGTCGAACTTGCCTTTGTACCTGGCGATCCACTCTTTGGGCGCATGATGCGGCGCGTGAGCCGTGCCCGGGGCGTAGTAAGTCACCCAAGGCTTGTCAGGCGCGACAGCGTGTAGCATCTGAATGCGGGCGATGGCGTGGTCGGCCATATCCCTATCAAAGAAATAATCCGGCTGGTCGTGTGGCGGCTCGATGGGTTTGATATTCTCGTACAGAGCCGGTGCCCACTGGCTGGTGTCGCCTCCGATGAATCCATAGAAATACTCAAAACCCAGACCTGTAGGCCACAAATCAAATGGGCCTGCCTGGCTGCTGTGCCAGTCCGGGACGTTGTGATTCTTGCCATACCATGCGGTGTTATAGCCATTCTGGCGCAACACTTCAGCAAATGTGCCGTTAGTCTTCGGCATAATTGTGTTGTAGCCAGGGAAACCCGTTCCGAGTTCCATGATGACGCCGGTGGCGTTGGAGTGGTGGTTCCGTCCTGAAAGCAACGCAGCGCGTGTAGGCGAGCAGAGCGCAGTGGTGTGGAACTGTGTGTAACGGAGCCCCTGGGCCGCGAGATGGTCCATGGTCGGAGTCGGGATCGGACCACCGAACGTGCTGCTAGCGCCGAAGCCCACATCGTCCGTCAGGATCAGCAAAATGTTGGGCGCGCCTTTCGGAGCTTTGACCTCGCCGGGAAAGTCCGGGGTCGAGTCTTTGGGAGTCAATCCAATGTGTCCCCTAAATGGTGGTGCAGGTCGCGGCAAGGTTTCCTGGGCGTTCGTTGGAATTAAGCACCCTAATGCAAATACCGTCATAATCAACTTCGGATCGACTAGACGTCCTGTCAAACGCTTCATATTGACATCCTTCCACCGACCAATTTGCGGGGCCAGAAAATCTCCGGTCAGCGAGATACGAATTGTGACCTCGCAAAGACGCGGATATAGGCCGAGCACACGAAACAGAAATTCCCGGACAAAACAGTACGTCTCACAGAAGATTGCGGCCAGTGTCAAAACTACCAATGAGATGGGCGCCGAATTTCAAATGTAATTAGGGTAAGTGTTTGGCGAGTAAAATAACCGGATACTGTGACCCTCGTGCTCAATACTCCCAACGGGCCCGATTGGCGGGCATTATTGGTGGAGAGACTCCGCCTTTTTTCTGATTGCTGATATCTGATTACTGATTATGTTTGGTGTGGCGCTGGCGGAGAGCTTCGAAGAGGACTACGCCTGTGGCTACGCTTACGTTCAGGGATTTAACCGGGCCGGTGGTGGGCAGGGAGACCAGGAAGTCGCAGCGCTTCTTGGTCAATTCGTGGAGGCCGTTGCCTTCGCCGCCCATGACGATTCCGGTGGGCGAGGTGTAGTCGATATCGGTGTAGTTTTTTCCCGCGGTTTCGTCGAGACCTACCAGCCAGTAACCTGCTTCTTTCAAATCTTCCATGGCGCGGACTAGATTGGTGACTTTCGCTACGGGCAGGTGCGCGAGTGCGCCGGCGGAGGCGCGGGCTACCGTGTCGGTGAGGCCTGCGGCGCGGCGTTCGGGGATGACGATGCCGTGGGCGCCGGCGGCCAGCGCGGTGCGGATGATGGCGCCGAGGTTGTGGGGATCTTCGACTCCGTCGAGGAGGACGATCAGGCCCATGTGGCCTTTGGATTTGTTGGCGTGGTCGAGGAGGCTTTCGAGCGTGGCTGGGGGGCGCGCGGCGGCGATGGCCACTACTCCTTGGTGATCGCGGGAGTTGGCCAGGCGGTCGAGTTGGTTGCGGTCCTCGAAGCGGACTGCAATGTTTTGGGCGCGGGCGAGTTGCACGATTTCTTCGACGCGGGTGTCCTGGCGGCCCTTGGCGATCAGGATGCGGTCGAAGGCGCTGCCGGCTTCGAGGGCTTCGCGGATGGCGTGAATGCCCGTGAGACGATCCATGGGAAGAAAGTTTACAGTTTTTAGCCGACAGTTGACAGTTGAGGAGAAGAAGGAAAGAGCAAGAATTACCACAGAGGGCGCAGAGGGGCCGCAGAGGGCGAGGGGACTTTGGTGGCAAGACGCGGTGGTTGAGGTTCTATTACCGGTGGCCGATCTGAAGTTCGGCCACTACATTTCTTAGTCGAGGGCAGCGCAGAATTCCAGGATGCGGGTGCTGGTGGATTTCACCGGAGTGGCGAAGGGGAGCGTGGAGGCTTCGTCTACTAGGAGGATTACGCGGTCTAGTTTGCCTTCGCCGACTTGGCCGGTTAGCGCTAGGCGGATGGGATGGAAGAGGTCGCGGCTGCGGATGTTGCAGGATTCTTTCAGGTGGGTGATTACTTCTTTGAAGCGCTCGGAGGTTAGAGGCGCGGGGTCGAGGAGGAGCAGAGCCAGGTGGCGGATGACGTCGCGGGCGGAGTTGCGGGAGAGGGCGGCGTGGGCGTCGGGAGATTGCAGGATTTCGGCGGCGTCATAGTGAAAGATTGGGCGGAGGAGATTGGTTAGGGCGGGGCGGTCTTCGGCGTAGTGGCCGAGGAGTTGGGCGGCGCGGTCGGCCCAGGCATTTTGTTCGGGAGTGGGATCGGTGGTTAGCCAGTGATTTTGTTGGAGGAGGGAGATTATGTCGGCAGGGGTGTAGGGATTTTCGTGGGCGAGGGGTTCGGCGATGGGATCGTTGGAGGACATGGGAAGAGATTAGTTTAGCTTGGAATTTGGGTGGGGGGAGTTTTGGGGGAGAGCGAAGAGGGAATTTAACACAGAGGACATGGAGTCGGAGCACCCTTTAGCTCCGTTCAGGGCAGGCAGAGGGCGCGGAGAAGAAAAACCCGCACCCTGAAAGGCGGAGGCCCTTCGGCTTCGCTCAGGACTAAGGGTGCGGCACCCAGTGTATGGCCGATCTAAAGTTCGGCCACTACAAGACCCCGGGGCGGCCCGTCCGCCTGAGGCGGAAAGGCACTACAGAGGGAAACCCAAGAGCGGCTCGGGGACTCGCCGGGGCACGATTTATCGTGCCCCTACAGGGAGAGGGTGGCGACTACTTGGGCGGCTATGGCTTCGCCGCGGCCTACGGCGTCTACGCCTTCGTTGGTTTTGGCTTTCAGGTGGATTTTTTCGGGGGGGAGGCGGAGAGATTTGGCGAGCGCTTCGCGCATTTTGGGGAAGTGCGGGCCTAGCTTGGGGCGTTCGAGGATGACTACGGCGTCAACATGCTCGATTACGAAATGTTTTTCGTCGAGGAGTTTGCGGGCGTGTTCGAGGAAGAGGAGGCTGTTGGCGCCCTTCCACTTGGGATCGGTGTCGGGAAAGTGGGTGCCGATGTCGCCGAGGCCCGCGGCACCCAAGAGCGCGTCGCAGAGGGCGTGGGCTACTACGTCGCCGTCGGAATGGCCTACGGGGCCTTTGTCGAAGGGGATTTCGATACCGCCGATGATTAGCTTGCGGCCTTCGGCGAGGCGGTGCAGGTCGTAGCCGATGCCGCAGCGGACGCTCATGCTTTTTTCTTCTCGAGCTGCAGGTAGAAGCGGGCGAGGTCCATGTCGGCGGGCTTGGTGATTTTGATGTTGCGCTCGGAGCCCTGGACTACGTGGACGTCGTGGCCGAGGCGCTCGACGAGGCCGGCTTCGTCGGAGGCAGTGACACCATCGGCTTCGGCGCGGGCGAAGGCTTCTTTCAGGAGGCCGGTTGCAAAGACCTGGGGAGTTTGCGCGAGGACGATGCGTTCGCGAGGAACGGTGTTGGTGATCAGGGCCACGTCTTCGGGAAGGCTGGCGCGCTTTACTTCTTTTACGGTGTCCATGGCGGGGATGCCGAGGATGGCGGCTTGGCAGCGGCGGGCTTCCTCGATGACGCGAGCGATGTGATCGACGCAGACGAAGGGGCGGACGGCGTCGTGGACGAGGACGAGTTCGGTGTCGTCGGAGACGAGTTTGAGGGCAGCGGCCACGGAGCCCTGGCGGGAATCGGCACCTTTGATTACGCGGACTGGTTGCTTGAAATTTTCCTGGCGGATGCGGGCTTCGAGTTTTTCGATGACGTCCGGGCGGGTGGCGACGATGATTTCGGTGATCTGGGGACAGGCGGCGATGCGGCGGAGGCTGAGAATGGCGATGGGAACGCCGTCGAGTTCGAGGAACTGCTTGGGGGTATCGGCGCCCATGCGAGTGCCGAGGCCAGCAGCGGGAAGAATGGCAGTGATTTGACCCATAGAGTGATAGCAGACCGGCTGAAGCGAGGCCTTGCGGGCCTGAGCGCGGGATGCGGAAGGGAGAGTGTACCGCAAGAGAGGAGTGGAAGAGAACTGCGGGGATGGGGGAGAGTGCCAGGATTGCCGGGTGGGCGGGGAAATTGGGCTTGGGTGCGGGAGTTATGTTGTGGGTACTCCCCACCCCCCTGAATTTGAGAAGTGTGTGATTCGATGGGGGATGAAGTTGAGTGTTTTGATAGGGATTTGGATGTGGTGATTCCAAAGGGGCTTAGGTTGGGGTGAAGATTACATTTTAATTACTTATAGAATGGTTAACTTCGGGAGCGCGGTGTGAGCGTCAGGGAGAATATCGGACGCGAGCTTACCAGCCGCCAGTTTGGATTGATTGTATTTTATTGTCAAGTTATTTGTTGATTATCTTTGGTAGCATCGGTTCGGTTTGCTTCGTCGGTACATCTGGGCGGCGAGGATTACGCGGTTAAAGCGGAAGCTGAGCTTCCGCACTCCAAAGGAACGGGTGGCCGACCTGAAGTTCGGCCACTACATGAGGCGGGTGATCGGACCGATCTGAAGGTCGGCCAATACAGGTGGGCGCCCGCCTCCCTTCCTTTGTGAGGGCAAGCGGACGGCGGGCGCTACATGGCGTCGGCGTCTGGGAAGGTAGCGGGATCCGGTTGGATGGTGGGTTCGGGGCGGGGCGGGCGGGGGGAGTGGCCGTTGTGGCCTGCGGCGGGTTCATTGCGCGCGCCCGCGGCGCTTGAGGGGGCAGCTGCGACGGCGGCGGCGCGGATGGAGCCGGAGTCGGTGCGGTCGTCGAGGCGGCCGAAGATCATTTTGCCGGCAGGGGTTTGGTGAACAGAGGTGACCAGAATGTCCACAGTGCGGTTAATGTGGCGGCGGGCGCCGTCGACAACAACCATGGTGCCGTCGTCGAGGTAGGCGACTCCTTGGGTGGATTCCTTGCCTTCGCGGAGGATCAGGACGCGCATGGATTCGCCGGGAAGGACGGCGGGCTTCATGGCGTTGGCGAGCTCGTTGATGTTGAGCACTGGGATATTCTGGACGCGGGCGACTTTGTTGAGATTGAAATCGTTGGTGACGATTTTGGAGCCGGTGCGGCGGGCGAGTTCGACGAGCTTCTGATCCACAGCGGAGACGCCGGAGATATCGTCGTCGAGGACGCGAATTTCGAGGCCGGGCATTTTCTGCATGCGTTGCAGGACTTCCAGGCCACGGCGGCCGCGCTGGCGCTTCAAGGAATCGCTTGAATCGGCGACCATCTGGAGTTCGTGGAGAACGAAGCGGGGCAAGCCGAGCGAGCCGTCGAGGAAGTGGGTTTCGCAGATGTCAACGATGCGGCCATCGATGAGGACGCTGGTGTCCAGAAGTTTCATGGGCGAAGGCACAGCGGGCGCAAGTGCTTCGACGGATTTAGGCAGCAGGAGTTGGCGAAGATCGAGGCCGCGGCGGAAGCCGATGACCAAGCCGAGGTAACCGAGAGCAACCAACGAGATAAATTCGATGAAAGAACTGGTGGATTCGGACGCGGAGGTGCGGGAAACGACGAGAGTTATCAGTAGGGAGGCGAGCAGGCCGAGAACCGCGCCGAGCGCGCCGCCCACAAGGCCGCTGAGTTCCGCATGGCGAAGTCTTAATTCGGCGAGGAGAATCACCATGGCGATGAAGAAGGCGAAACCTGCCGCGGGGAACCCTTGGAGATTGAAGGGGCGCCAGGCGTAACAGAGCGCGACCGCAGCGCCGAAGAGAATGAGGCGCAGGAGCCAGGAATCCCAATCCTGGCGGAGAGAGCCGCGAGTTTGTGACTTGGACGAGGAAGATTCGGGGAGAGCACCGCCGGATTGCTGGGACCTAACACCGTTCATAGGACCTCACGGTACGGCATACGATCGAACCGCTCCATGTGAAGTGGAAGCAGAGAAGGTGGGTGAAGGAAAGAGCCCTTCCTGCCGGAGCAGGTAATGAGTAGGAACTGTATATCCTTGAATTAGAGTAACGTCAAGGGGTGGATAACAGCGGGATAAGAAAAAAGAGGAGGACGGAGAAAAAAGCGCCCGCCTCCCTTCCTTTGTCAGGGCAAGCTGAAGGCTGGCGCGACGTGAGGCGGGGCGGATGGCTATGTGATTTCGGATTGGCGCCGGGGATTACGTGTCAAAAGCAGAGGCTGAGCTTCCGCACTCCAAAGGGCCGCGTCGAGGCGAACAATTAGGGCAGGTAGAAGCGGGGGACGCGCTGGCTTACGCCGCTGAGAAGGTCGGAGGTTACAGTGCCGATGCTGCGGGCGACTACGTTGGCGGGATAGACGTGGGGGCCATCAGTGCCATAGAGGGTGGCGATGTCACCTACCGCAGCATCGGGAACTTCGGTTACGTCGAGCATGACTACATCCATGGAGACGATACCGATGATGGGGGCGGGATGATTGCGAATGTAGACGACGCCACAATTGCCGAGGGAACGGTGGACGCCGTCAGCGTAGCCCGCGGAGAGGACGGCGATGCGGGAGGGGCGCTGGGCGATCCACATGGCATCGTAGCCAACCGCTTCGCCGGAGTGGATGCTGCGGACGCTGATGAGGCGCGCGCGAAGACTCATGACGGGGCGGAGAGGCAGCTTGGCTTCGAACTCCTTGCGGCGCTCTGAGGGATCAAAGCCGGGATGATAACCGTAGAGAATCGCGCCGGGGCGGACCATGTCGGCCCAGGTTTCCGGGCGGGCGGCGATGGCGGCGCTGTTGGCGATGTGCAGGATGCCGGGATCGGCGCCGAGAGAGCGGAGACGATCAACGGTGGAATAAAAACGGTCGAGCTGCTGCTGGGTCTGATGGCCGACGGCGGTGGCGGTGAGAACTTCGGAAGAGGCGAGATGCGTGAAGGTGCCGACGAGCGAGAGGCGCTTGCACCTGGCGAGCTGCCGGGCGAAACAGTCGGCGTCTTTCGGGAAGATGCCGAGGCGATTCATGCCGGTGTCAATTTTGAGTTGGACGGGGATATCTTTTTTGCGGAGTTTGGCGGCCGCGGATTCGTAAGCGTGTAACTGTTCGCAGCGGTGAATGGCCGGGGTGAGATTGTGCTGGAGAAAATGTTTTTCTTCGCCGGGCCAGAAGCCGCCGAGAACGAGGATGGGAGCGCGAACACCGGCTTGGCGGATTTCGATGCCTTCGGCGGCGGAGGCTACGCCGAACCAATCAGAGCCGGCTTTTTCCAGGGCCTTGGCGATTTGCGGGCCGCCGTGGCCGTAGGCGTTGCCTTTGACAATGGAGAGAACTTTGCGCGGAGTTTTGCGCTTTTCGGAAGCGGGATTGACGTAATCGCAGATGGCGCGAAGATTTTGTGTGAGCGAGGAGAGAGAAACTTCGGCCCAAACGGGGCGGCCGATGAATTTGGCGGGATTGGGATTTTTCTTGCCGCGGGTCATGAAGAATCCTGAAAGAACTAGTGTACGGCATTCAAACGCGCGAGGGAAAAGGCGAGGTGCGTCGGCGCGCGCGAGAATGACAACACTGGGGAGGGAGCAATCGGGAGGCCATCCCTTGGGCCGCGGGATGTTTTGGGTGGGCCGACAAGTTCTTACCGCGCAAGGAAATACGGGATCGAGGAAAGGGTGCCGGTCCGAGGTTATCGGATTGGGCGTGGCCGGGGAGACGCAGTGTGTCAGGAGGGCAAGGATTGCGGATTCGAGACATAGGTTGGGGCGGGAGAAAGGTGGGAGAAAAGCGCCGGCCTCGGAACCCTCGGCTGTGCTTAGGGCAAGAGGCGGGGACTAGTAAGCGAAGAGGACCCCAAGAGCACAGGCAGGAATGCCTGTGCCACTTGGGGAGAAACCAAAGAGGGCGGGGTAAACCCGCCCCTACGGGGGAAAAGCGGAAAGCGTGATAAAAACTAGGGTGGGGTTCGTCCGAACTTCGGAGACCTGGAGGAATGCATGGGAGCGGATGAAATGAGCAACGAAAAGCCGGATTGGGGGCGGCATGGACTGCGGATCATCCGCAGCGGGGAGTTGGATACGAACACGCCGCAGACTCCGGGGATGTCGCGGGCGGAGGCAATTTCGCATGCGCGAGTGGGGGCGCAAAAATTGTGGGCGGGAACCGTGGTGGTGCATCCGAACGCCAAGACGGGGCCGCATCATCACGGGGAACTGGAAACGGTGATTTACGTGGTGCGGGGGCGCGCGCGGTTCCGGTGGGGAGAGCGATTGGAGTTCGTGGACGAGGCCGGGCCGGGAGATTTTGTTTATGTGCCGCCGTATGTGCCGCACCAGGAACTGAACGCGAGGAAAGACGAGCCGGTGGAAGCGGTGATTGTGAGGAGCGGGCAGGAGCCGGTGGTGGTGAATCTGGAGATTGCGAGCCCGGAGGAAGATCCGGTAACACCGCAGGCGGATCCGTTTCATTCGGCGCCGGGCAAGGTTTGAGAAGGACCGGTTCGCACCGCGGTACAAGCAAATGAGCAGCCCATGAAGGGCTCAGTTCGGGCCCAGTTCGCGGTGGCCCGTAAGCCTCTGATCGGGCGGGTAAGGCGGCATCCGCGGCGTGCCAGCCGGCGAAGAGGGCATGAGGATGAAGCATGTTTTTTGCGGATTTTAGCCACGACCGTTTGGCTTCGCTCCGGGCGGGCTGAGGCCACGCTCTCCCCAAGATTATTCATTGGACAGCTTCCGCACAGGCGTGGGTCCACGGCAGCAATTATTGGCACGGAACGACGTATACTTGCGGCGGGTATTGAGCTCACCGAGGAACCACGACCATGCGGGACGAAGAGTGGGTGAAAAAACTTGAAGACGGCAGGAAGGTGAAATTCACCTACCAACCACTGCCGGAAGACGGAGCATTCATTACCGCGCAGATTGAACGGAATGAAGTCGTCTATTCGGTGGTATTATCCGCGGCCAAGAATCCGCTGAGTCGCGAAGATGTTGAGAGTCATTTCAAGGGCGAGCTGGCAAAGAAGTAGCATCGCCGACCGCCTACCGATGTAAATTCATTTCCCCGCGGCAGCCGCAATGGCCGCAAATTTTCGCTCGAGATGTGGCTCTGAACGCGGAGCACCAGAATGCAGCACACAACACTCGCCGGGGGCGCCACCGCATGTGGGACATGGGACGCGGAAGACTTGTTCGGGGGTAAGTTCGTTTTTCTTCACTCTTACACAATGCGCTTACGGGGAGTCGCGAATCTATCCAATATTGGTCACTCTTTGACCTTCGTCGCATAACCGGGAATACCGGACGTCTCCGAGAAGCCTACCTCTCAGGGAGTAGCCCCAACCAGAGGATGCCTTGCGGCGGAAACGGTGCGTCCTCTTTTGGTCGTAGAGTTTTCTGGTGCGTTGTTGCAGCGATCTAATTAGTCCTTCGGCGGTTTGTGGTCCGGCAAAACTGTGCAGAAGTGAACAAGCGAAGAAGGGCGAGCCGGTGGACGCGGTGATCGCGCGGAGGGGTAGTAGCCGGAATTACTTGAAGAGGTTGGTGAGGACGAGGTTGCCGCCGCCAGTGGTGAGGATGACCAGGTTCATGACCACCAGCATGAGATCGTAGCTCCAGCCGTCGGTGCCGGTTTTGCCCCAGAAGCCGGTGTGCCAGACGAAAATTTTCTTTTGGATCGCGCCGAGCATAATCAGAATCAGGCCGATGGCGGCGAGTTGCGCGAAGACGCCGGTGATCACGCCGAGGCTGCCCGCGACCTCCGCCACACCCAGGAAAATTGTGAAGCTTTTGCTCATTTCAATGCTCTTGCTGCGGGCTTCCGGATCCTTGAGATGGCTGTAGCCGCTGGTGAGGAATTCGAGGCCGACCATGAAGCGCATGAGGAGAAGAGCGAGACCGGTGAACTGCGCCAATTGGGGGAAGGTCATGGGAGTCACTCCGAGGCAGAATCGTTCTTTCGCGCCTGACGGCGATGACCCAGGGGGTGATTCGCCGGGCGGGCGAAGAGAGTGTACAACGAGAACTCATTTTATAAGTAGGTGGAGAGGGTGTTTCCGCCACCTCAGGGGCTAAAGCCCCAATTTTTCTGGGCTTTTTGGCACGACTGAAGTCGTGCCCTCCCGACGACCGCGTATGAGACAGAGTTGATTTTAATGGCGAAGCAAAGGGCGTGGATTAGAGGTGAGGTGTGTAGTTGGAGTCCTGCTCGGCGAAACGTTTTTGGCGGGCGTCGTCGCCGGCGAGCAGGAAGGCGGCATGGTAATTGCCGTAGGGGACGACGTGGGTTCCGCCATCGATCATGGCTTGCTTGAGGCGCCAATGGAGTTCCGGGAGCTCCGACCAGTGGACGCGGGGATGTTCGTGGTGTTCGTGGTGAAAACCGATGTTGAACATGGTGAGGTTGAAAAAGTTGGAGACGAAGACCGTGGAGTGAGTCACCGGCTTGGCGGGAGTCTTCACCACGCAGCCCGCGTGCTGGACGTACATGCCGGAATTCATGATGAAGGCGTTGGCGATCCAGTGAGGGAGCACCCAGAGCCAAATGGCCATTACGGGATTGATCCAAAAAGGAATGGACCAGAGGGCAAGGAAGATGGCGAGTTCGCGGGAGGATCTGCGGCGGAGGCTTTGGCGGGCGGTGAGGTCGCGCCAAAGATGAACCATGAGGCGCCAGGGCCAATGGGTGAAGAGGTAGCGCTGAAAGTTTTCGAAAGAGCCGTCGGGGTTTTGTTTGGGGAGGGTCCAATCATCGGCGGTGAGCAGGTTGGCGTGGTGAATGGTGACGTGGCAGTACTCCCAGAAGAAGGAGGGCCAGCCGCCGGAGAAAGTCCAGAAGCGCCCGAACCAGCGATTGACGAAATGGGAAGTGAAGATGGGGCGATGGGAATGATTGTGGAAGTTGACGCCGACGTCTATGCCGGAGATCCAACCGAGCATCACCGCCGCGGCGGCGACGAAGGCTGCGCGGGACCATGGTCCAGTGATGCCGGCGAATCTTGGGTGCAGGTAGAGCCAGAAGGCGCAGGCGTAGGCGAGGAGGCAAATGGCGTGGAAGGCGATGCAGTGGAGGTCCTGAGGATGGGCGAGGATGCGCGAGCGGTTTGGTGGAGCAGGGGCAGCGAGTGCCGCTGAACTCATAGCAGCCTCAGAGCGGCGCCGAACGCCAGGACGGTGACGAGCAAGCTGACCCACGGGCCCCACAGAGCGGCGCCGGCAATGATGGCGATGGCAAAGAGCGGGAAGAAGGACCTCCCGAAAGCGAGCCGGGTTTTTGAAAGAAACGTGTGCATAAGGCGCCGCATGTTGCGCTCTTTTCCAGTGCGATTTGGCAGTGCGCTGTGAATGCCGAAGGGAAAATCGGCAGCGCCCGGGCGGGATCGATTGGAACCGGCGGAGAGTATGAGTCGCGCCGGCGTGCTGGAAGGAGCATAGCATTTCGTTGGGCACGGCGTCTTAATTATTGGGAGGAGAGTTACGCGGTGTTGGGAGATGGCGTGGAGTAGACTGCAAGAGAGCTGGATGGAAGCGGCGGGGAGGTTTGTGGGGATGAAGAAAAAAGCGTTGGCATTGGGGAAGGTTTATCAGTTGCTGGAGCCTGGGCCGGTGGTGCTGGTGACGTCGGCGCGGGATGGCAAAGCGGACGTGATGACGATGTCGTGGCACATGATGGTGGATTTCGAGCCGCCGACGGTGGCGTGCGTGATCAGCAATCGGGATTATACGTTTGAGATGGTGAGCGAGACGAAGGGGTGCGTGATTAATATTCCGACGGTGGAGCTGGCGAAGAAGGTGGTGGGTTGCGGGAATTGTTCGGGGCGGGAGGTGGATAAGTTCAAGAAATTTGGGCTGACGGCGGCGGCTGCTTCGCGGGTGGGGGCGCCGCTGATTGCGGAATGTTATGCGAATCTGGAATGCAAGGTGATCGATACGCGCATGGCGGATCAATACAACATTTTTATATTGGAGGTGGTGCAGGCTTGGATTGATCCGGCGAAGAAAATTCCGAAGACGATGCATCATTGCGGGTGGGGCGTGTTCATGGTGGCGGGACGGAGGATCAAGCTGCCGTCGAAGATGAGATAGGGGAGGCGGTGGGGTGTGAAGACTGCGTTCTTTCGAGGCTTCGATGGTGATTTCGAGGAACGTCTTAAGACAGATCAGGCATGAGCACTTGTCTGGCAAGCTGACATATACATTCAAACTTATCGGGCATTTGCCGGGATACAACTGTGGCAAGACTGGAATAGCGGCCTCCGTGATAGACTCCGCCAATGAATGCATCGGAACGGATTGACCAACTGATCGAAAAACTTGGCGACTGGCGTGGGAAAACGTTGGCCAGCGTGCGGAAGAGCATCCTGGAGGCCGACCGGGAGATCATCGAGGAATGGAAGTGGATGGGAAGCCCGGTGTGGTCTCGGGACGGGATCATCGCGGTGGGGAACGCGCACAAAGATAAAGTGAAGCTGACGTTTGCGCATGGGGCGGAGTTGGCGGATCCGGAGAAGCTGTTCAATGCGGGGCTGGGTGGCAACGCTTGGCGAGCGATTGATTTATTCGAGGGGGATAGGATTCATGAGCGGGGGCTGAAGAATCTGGTGCGGGCCGCTATTGAGTACAATCAGGGCAAGTTGAAGAAGAAGGCGGGTGCGCGAGCGAAAGTGCGTAAGAGCAAGAGGTGATTAAATCAGGGCACTTTCTCACGGATTTTGTTTGCGGGACGGAATGACGTGACGGCGATTTCGTATCCGCCGCCGACGGGGAAGGCAAGACGAGCCCACAAGCGTGGCTCGCCCGCGGCCAGGCACGCGGGGCGTGGGGTTTTGGAACATCGCACTGTCGCGATGAACAGCGCCCCGGCGATGGCGCGGTTCAGGAAGCCTTGCGGGATCGCGGCAGAGCCCGCCGAGGAAGGGATCAGAAGGCGAAACGAGCACCGATGGTAGGGGCAACGTTGTTGTTGTGGTAATAGGGGACGCCGGGGCCATGAGGAATGGCGACGGCCAGACCGCCACTCACGTAGGAATACGCAATTCCGGCAAAAGCGTCGAAACGCTTGGTGAAGTGATGATCGGCATAGAGCGAGACCTCGTTGAGGGTGCCGGCGCAGGAAGCGCGGAAACCGGCTGTGGGCGAGCAGGCCGGCGGCCTACGGAAGTCGTTCTGGCGCTGTTGATACCAGGCGAAAGTGAAGTCGGTTTTGCCGCGGTAGGTGTACTTCACACCCGTCCACCAGATCTGCAGCAACTTTTCCGAATCAAGATTGTTGTCTTCGACGCCGCTGAGGATATAACCGCCCTGGTCCGAGGTGCCAACGCCCAAGGGGTTGGACGGATTATTCTGCCAGATGTATTCGTAGCCGGCAAAAAACTTGAAAGGGTCCCAGGCATACTTGGCGGCGAACATAATCGCGTTGTTGTCGGTGACGATGCCATAGACGGTGTTGGTGGTGGCAACGAGATTGGCGCCGGAGATTTGGATGGTATTGATGCTGTTGATGGTGGACTGATATGGCGCCGAGAGACTCTGAGGCCCGAGCAAGGGATTCAAAACGCTGATTGCCTGGTTGTAATGTTGGAAGACGAAATCAGCGGAGAACCTGCGGTGGACTCCGCCGAGGTCGAATCCATAGGCGTTGTTGTGGGCTGATTGCGGCGAACAGTTGGCGGCAGTCCAGCCTGGGGTGCCCGAGTAACAGCCGCCAGAACCATCGGCGAATTTATACATCGCACCGAAATGAACCGGACCATAGGTCAAGCGATACTTCAGGGCGTCGTCCCAACGGGAGTTCTCAGTGTCCCCGCCGCCGGCCATGGTGCCGTTGTATCCAATGTAGGAAAAGGCGTAGGCCCCACTGGCGGGATCGTAAAGGAGCATGGCATCGGTACCGAGAGAGCGCTGGCGACCGAAGGTCAGCGTGCCAAACTGCGCGGACGATACGCCGCCATAGACCTCGTCATTGAAGGGTTGGCCCGCGCGCGCGCCGTCAATGGCGTACGAATAGCTGGCCCTGGGAAGGCCGTTGTTGGTGGTCTGGGTGGCCGACGCATTGGCAAGCAGGCCGGACTGCGGATTGATGCCCGTCGAAGCGTTGAACACGACCGACCAGCCGGGCAGGAACTCTTCCTTGGCCCGGATGCCCAGACCCGTCTGCTGCAGGTTGTTGGGTGCGACGAGGAATCGAGATTTATTGCCGTTGCGGTTGATCAGAGATGCGCCTTCATAGTTGTAGCCGTTTTCCGGTAAGCCGTGGCTGACCCAGCCGACGCCAACGTCATACGCACCGTACACCGTGATGCCGTGCCAGGTCAGCGTGCAATCGGTGGTGGCAAACTCGTGGCCGCTGGCGCAAGCGTCAGGGGTCTTCAGCTGCATCTTAAAGTCGAGCGTGGCTTCCTGGGCAACCGCCAAACTGATTCCCGTGCGCGTTTCATCGGCGAACCCTGGTTTTGCCACTCGGATCGCGAAGCTCCCCGGAGGCAGGCCGGACGCCTGAAAGCGCCCCGCGTGGTCGGTCGCGACGGTGCGCGTTGCATCTGTGTTGACGTTCCTGATGGTCACGGCGACATCGGGAATGGCCGCACCGGATTGATCCGTCACCACGCCGGAAAGGCTCGCACCCGTTTGTGCCGACACGGGGAACACGCCCAGCCCAAGCCATAAAAGCAGGAGGAAGGGCAGGGCCATCGGCAGTGAGGCCGCCATTGGAACGCGGCCGGCGCGCGTCAAAGATTTCGATCGCCTGTCATGCCGGAAGAGGATCTGCGAGCGGTCAGAGAGTTTCACGAAGGATCACCTTTCTTAACAAGTGGACGAGAAAATCGCAAAGTAGGCACGCGCGTATCAATTAGAAACGGACGCTGACGCCGGGCGATAATTTAGACCATATCGATACACTAAAGCAATGCGTTTTTATGCGATTCGATCCAGGCATTCTGGAGGCGGACCGGGAGATCGTTGAGGAATGGACGTGGATGAGAAGCCCGGTGTGGTCTCGGGACGGGATCATCGCGGTGGAGAACGCGCACAAAGATAAGGTGAAGTTGACGTTTGCGCATGGGGCGAGGCTGGCGGATCCGGAGAAGCTTTTTAACGCGGGGCTGGGAGGCAACGCGTGGCGAGCGATTGATTTATTCGAGGGCGATACGGTTAATGAGCGGGCTCTGAAGAATCTCGTGCGCGCCGCCGTTGTTTACAATCAGAGCAAATTGAAGAGGAAGGCGGCTGCGGGTACTCGAGCGAAAGCACGTAAGAGTAAAAAGTGATGGAACAAGAGGATTTCTCACTGATCCTCTTTGCGGGACTGCCTGAGAATGGCGCTTGACGGTATTAACGCGGAGAGGGGGTGAGTGGGTCCCGGTTCCCAAGTTACCGGTAAGCCGACTAACCAGGCACTACCGCAATTGCTGGAAAGAATTCGCAAACCACTATTGTAGTTTTGCGTATTCCGCCTTGGCTTCATTCAAGATGGGAATATTGGGGTCGGCATCTTTCCAAAGCGTCAGAAAACCCTCGTAAGCAGCACGGGCCTTGGCCCTGGCCGCGTCTGCCTCAGGACCCGCGAGAGAGTTACTCTGCAGTGCATAAGCACGAGCGAGATAGAGATTAGCGAGCGCTCTTATGGGTGAGAACGCAAGAAGACCCTGACGGTCTAGTATTTTCTGGAACTCTACCGCTGCCTCAGTGCGCTGATGCGCCTTTAAGTACGCCTTTCCACGTACAAAAACCGGCAGCATAACAAGGTCAATCGTCGGATCACTGGGTATCATCAGTTCGTGGGAAGAAGTCACCTGAAGGCTCTCAATGGCGCCGGATGTGTCCCCACGGTTGAGCGCGAGTTGCGCGTGAAGGGTGGGCAAGTAGTTAAATTGAACAGTGGTATCTTCAGGAAAGGATTCGGCCAGATTCTCTGCGAGTGACAGAGACTTTCCAGTGTCGCCAGCCAACGCAAGTACCAGCGCCTTAGCATACTGGAGGTCTCGGCTGTCAGAACGCCGATTGATCTCGAGAACCGACTTTCGCGCTTCTTCCCGATTTCCAAAAAGTGCCTCCCGTAGAGCCGAATTGGCTAGATAACCCGCCGCGGTCTCTATCTCATTGGCCTCCTTGGCCGAAACCACCGCTCGGCGAGATTGTTCACGAGACTTCCGTAGCTGCCCGTGAAACGCCAGCACCGCGGAATCGAACTCGAGCAATACGTCTTCGATTCCTTTCTTGCCGGTCGCCCATGTTATTTGTTCCGCCATTGCTTTTGTATCGTTCTGCAAGAAAGCCAAAATATAATGCCATGGACGTAGAGGGTATAGATCAGGGTATTTGGCCAATGCTTCTTTCTCAAGTTCTCCAGCTTCCTGCAGTCGATTTAGAACCGTAAGCGAATAAATCAGGTAGCTGTAATTTAATCCGGAGTTCGGTTCAAGTCGGAAGCTTTCGCGAGCTTGTGCAAGGCCTTCTTCTAATTGCCCCAGACCCTGGTAAACATTTCCCAGATTGAAATGCGCACCGGAATCGCGTGGATACGTCCGCACCAAAAGTTCGTAGGCATCTCGTGCTTTTTCGAGATCGCCGGCAACACCCCAATAATAAATAGCCTCAATGCCCGATCTTTCTCGTTCGCTGGTTTCTCCTCGAAGCTCATAGGCTTTCTTGGCGTTTTCTTGCGCGAGATTGCTTTCTCCTAAGTTGGAATAAGCGGCAAAAAGACCTCCGTAGGCCATGGCGAACTTGGGATCATCGGCAATCGCGCGCTTATGCCAGCTGACCGCAGCGGCGTAGTTGCCATCTTCCATCGCATCCCTTCCATTACTTAAAGCTCGGAGAGCTTCCAGTGATGGAGTGGTCGCCTGCGCCAGGGGAGTATCAAATTTCTGGACAGAGTTGAGCGATTCTCCCAGTGCCTTGCGTAGCTTCCCGGCGGCGCGACTTAAGCCGTCTAGGACATTCTCTTTCCCTAGTGCTTGCACCTGCTCCTGCGCGAGCAGATCACCCGTCACACAGTTCACCGCCTGGAGGCCAATGACGTAATCGTTTCCTAAATTGGTGATGGAACCTGCGATATATGCCTTGCTTCCGATACGCACACAGAGGTCCTTTGCGACCTCTGGAACCAGTCGAGCATCCTGCGGCTTTCCCATCAAACGTAGGGTTTCTCGGATTCGTTGGTCGGAAACAATTCTCAGGAAGGGTGATTGTTGAAGTTGCACCGATAAGCCCTGCCGCAGTGCACCATCAAAGACGGAATCGCCGGTCGAATTTGCGAAATCAGCCACCACGACAGTATCTTCTTCGGTTACATTCACAGCGCGGCTGCGGGTACTGAAATAGGTGGCTACAAGCAGCCCAACGACAGCAACCCCACCCGCAAGAAGCCAGCGACGCGCCCGCCGAATCCTCGTCGGCTGGCGGTCAGCTTGTGCGTCCGGGGCATCAGTTGCGTCCGCGAGCGCCTCTTTGTCCCTCCAGGCATCGAGTTCCGACGTGTAGGCGTAAACCGACCCAAGCTTGCTGTGCTGGAGACGATAGACTGGCAGCCCCTCTCGCTTCTCCCACCGTCGGACGGTCGTGACATCACGTCCTAGATGGGCGGCAATCTCTTTCCAAGATTCCAGGCGCCGTCCCCGAGAGTCAGGCTGGGTCTTAGGGCTCGATGTCACTTCTATGGACATGACGAGTGGTTCCTGCGGGTTGCTGGATTATCACACCTGCTTAGTTCCGGTGCAACCGCCGGAACTGACGGAAAAACTTGCAGATCCCGCACTTTGCCCTACTTTGCCTCTCGACGCCCGTTGCAGCGAGGGGAATGCCGGCTCAACATCCCGCGTAAGCGGTTTTCTCCCGTGATGGCTCGTTTTGGTCTTTCGGCTACTTGCACCCTGATGCAGAACTCGCCGCAGGCTGTCGGAACCGAGGCAGATTAAATTTCAGGAGGGAAGCTATGAGACGATTCGGCATTTCGACGTTGTTTTTCTTGCTCTGTTTTGTTTCGGCCGGATGGCGGCAAGCACAAGCACAGGCACAAGGACAAACACAAACAAAGCCCAGTATTATCACCTTCGACGCGCCCGGAGCGGGTACCGCCCCCAATCAGAACCAAGGGACCTTCCCTGCGCAAATCAGCAATTCGGGCCTGATCGTCGGAAATTATGTCGACGGGAATGGCGTGAATCACGGCTTCGTGCGGGACCCTAACGGCAGAATTACAACATTCGATGTGCCAGGGAGCGGTAGGGACGTCGGCGAGGGTACCATTCCAAACGGCATCACAGACACTGGCATTGTCGTCGGAGGGCTTTTCGACGAGTCCCACGTGTTTCATGGCTTCTTCGGCCTCCCTGGCGGGCGTTTTACGACCTTCGATGCCCGAGGCGCGGGTACCGACCCCCACCAAGGCACCAATGCCTTGGCCATTAATTGGGAAGGCAGCATCTCTGGAGACTACGTCGACGCGAACGGGGTGCCGCACGGCTACGTTCGCTTTCGGGACGGCAAGATCACCAGCTTCGACCCTCCGGAGAGTGTGTTTACCGCGGCGGACACGCTAGGTATTAATGCGGTCGGTGCCATCACGGGACCGTATCTCGATGCGAACGGCTTACCGCACGGCTTCGTGAGAGTCCCTAACGGCAGGATTACCAGCTTCGATGCGCCGGGGGCGGGGACGGACCCAGATCAGGGCCAGGGCACTGTTCCCTCGATGATTAACGACCTGGGAATGATCCCCGGAGCATATCAAGATGCGAACAATTTAATTCACGCCTTCGTGCGCTTTGCGAATGGCACGATTACCACCTTTGACGTGCCAGGCGCCGGGACGGACCAGTTCCAGGGCACTCTGGCTAACGCCGCCAATGTGGAGGGCTTCATCGCCGGAGAGTTCTTCGATGCGAACTACGTGAGCCACGGCTTCGTGCGCACTCCAGGCGGCAAAAATTTCTTATTTGATGCCCCGGGCGAGGGGGTGCAAGGTACGTCACCTTTGAGCATCAACTGCTGGGGCGTGGTCACGGGATCTTTCGTCGACGCGAATGGCGTGAGCCACGGCTTCTTGCGATTACCGTAAGCGCAGTGAGGGTTCGCCGGTACACGACGACATCTAATGCTGCTTTTCCGGTAGGCCAAGGGAATGACAACCAGGCGGCTTACCGGAAGGCGATGGCGTTCGGTGATACATATGGCTCAAGCCGCAACTGAAAGCCTGTGCTCAGTATTCGAATGGAAAGGAGAAGCTTATGTCCTGGCTAAAGCCCTTCTCAAGTCCTGTAATTGTTGGATTCGTGCTCCGATTCTTGGCGATACTTCTTTGTGCCTCGCCGTTGGCGGCGCAGAGCAATGACAATAATTTCCTTTTCGTGCTCGCCTCCGGATTCCTTTGCGATTCAGGCGAAGCTTCGGCTTGCCCAGCGACGGCCAAGTCCAATCAAGGTGACAGTTACGAGATGACTGGGGCGGGCACACTAGAAGTGCAAGGCAATTCGGTGAGAGCCGCAGGCACTTACACCCACAGGTCTCCGAGTGGAAATGTTTTGGAGACAGGTGTATGGGTGGCTGGTGAACTTGTGAGCTTCAACTCTTACGGGGCCGCAGCGAATGCGCGGGCACGAAAAGGTCGGGCATCCGGACCGGCACTGTCCGCTCTTAAGCGTTCGCCGATGCACTCAGGACCTGTGCCGACTGGCGGTCTTGCTGTACTGCGCATCCGCCTTGCGCCCCTGCAAGGGCGATCGAGAAACGCTGTTCTGCAAGTGAACTGCGCTCTGGGAGATGTTCCACGCGAACGATCTGTGGAAGGGATTCGACTCAGCATTGAAGGCAATGCGAACGACTTTTCGGAAGAAGGGAGCGGACGGGTGATGTTCCTCTCGACCCGTCCCGATGTCAGCGCGGCCGTCAAGGCCCCTCCGCAGGAAACAACGCAGGATGCCGGTGAGCCGCCTAAGAATTAAGACGAACAGCAACGCGCCAACTGCCAGTTCTCGATTAACGGTAACCGGAAATGTGTGGGTCCCAGTACAAACATGTCCGGTGCCACGGTTACGGGAGAAGTGAAATTTCCCAGTTCCCGATCACGCGACTATGCGTCCATATGGGGCTTCATCTGCGCTGGGCCACTTTCCATACCGCAAAGGCGAATCCTGCTGCCGCTAGAGCAGGTCCCCCTATTATGAGACTCAGTGCCAGAGAAAGACGGGATACGGTGGTGGTGCCCGCGAATACAAGAGCCAAGCCCAAGAAAATCACCAAAATACCGTGGCGAGACTTCCGGGATCCGGACTCGCGCTTATCCAAGCTCGCGAGTATTACGAGAGCCGCAATCAAAACCGCCAGAAAAAAAAGAGAGGAGTTTCATCGCGCTCTCCGTTGTCCGAACTGCACGGCGTGACGTTGGTTTGGTCCAATCATTCTGGATGAATGATCAGCGGATCGCGTGACTCTGATAAACGCGGCAGTCGTCGGACAAAGGGAGAATTCGCTGCGCGGGCGCCGGATTGGCGCCCTGCGGGTGCGAACGGTTTAGAGGGCTTGGATTGGGTTGGGGCTAGTTGGTGGCGGCGGAAAAATTTTGGAGGCTGGCGACGGCGGCGGCCTGGGTGTCGTAGACGTCGAAGATGGTGAGCAGCTTGGTTAGCTGCATGACTTCGTGAAATTTCTTGCCGAGGTCGGAGAGACGGATGGAGGCGCCGCCGTTTTTGGCGCTGAGATGGGCGGCGACGAGAGTGCCGAGGCCAGCGCTGTCAATGTAATCGATCTCGGACATATTCAGGACGATCTTCTTTTTTCCGGCGGCGATGAGGCTTTTGAGTTTTTCGCGAATGGCATTGCTCTCTTCGCCGAGGACGATGCGGCCAGAGAGCGCCACGACGGATACGCCGTTTACTTCGGAATCGGTCATTCTTAGAGACATGGGAAGTCCTCTCTCGCCGGCTACGGGGCAGCGCGGCGAGCCTAGAAGGTAACACACGGGAGAGGGGATGGATGTGCAAAAGAATTTGTGGTTGGGTTGGGGATTTTGGGTGGGGGGAGGAATGGCGCCTGCCTTGGACCCTTCGGCTACGCTCAGGGCAAAAGGGGGGAGTTATGACGACGTTAGTACCCCAAGAAGGCGGCCTAAAGCCGCCCCTACAAAGGCGAGAGGGCGTAGCAAGGGGGCGGAGGCTACTGGGGCTTTTTGGTGGCTTTTAGGAGGATGATGTCGGCGGTGCGGGTGCCGCGGGCTAGGACCAGGGTTTTGCCGTCGGGGGTCCAGGCGAAAGCGTAGATGAGGCCTGATGGGAAGTGGGTGTATTGCTTGGGCGGGCCGCTGGGAAGGGGTTGCCGCCACATGTCGGAAATGCCGCCGCGGGTGACCCAGAAGTCGATGCCTCGCGCTTCGGGAGCCCAGCCGTAGCCGCCACCGCCAATCATTCGCTCAAAGGAATATTTCAACGGACCGCCTTCGAGGGCAGCAACATTGATGCGGACGCGCGCCTGGAGGTGCGCGGAATCTTGATAGGGATACAGAACGAGTTTGCCGTCCGATGAAAGCCAAGTGAAGCCCATGGGAAGGGTGGGCAGGGGGATGACATGGGGAGTTCCACCATTGATGGAAATGATGGAAGAGTTGATTTCGTCGCGATCCAGGAAAGTGATCCATTGCCCGTCGGGAGAGCAAAGTGGAATGGCAATGGATTTGAGGTGGGTTAGTTGAAGGGGGTTTTTGCCATCGGCATCCATGCGCCAGATGTTGGCCTCTTCGTTTTCGATTTTGCGGTAGACGATGTATTTGCCGTCGCCACAGCCGGAGGCGAAACCAACGTGCTGATCACTGGCGGCCAAGCGGGTGGGAGAGCCGCCATCGACGGGAATGGAGAATAGTTCGTGGCTGTCAGTCTGATAAAAGAGGCGATCTTTGCCGAGGGAGGTGACGAAACCGACGGGAGAGCCGCCGGAGGTAAGTTGTTTGGCGCGAGCAGAATCCCCGGCGGGGAGGGCCCAGAGATCGGAGGTGCGGGTGTTTTCGATGGTGGCGAGGGAAGAGCCGTCCTTGGAGAGATCCAGCCAAGCCTGGCTGTAGTTGGTGAGGTCATTGGAGAGACGGTGCGGCTCTCCCGCGGGAAAAGAGATGGTCCAGAGTTGGCCGCGGCTGACGGGGCCTTGCTCGCGAATGGGAATCAACAGAGCAGAGCCGTCGGGAAGCCAGTGGGGGACGCCGAGTTCATCGCGGGTGGAGTAGAGCGGATGGAGGGAGGAGGCGTCGTCGGGAGAGACGGCATATAAGGTTTGCCGGTTGGCTGCTTCGTAAAGGGTGAAGACGATGGTCTTGCCGTCGGGCGACCATGCGGGACGGAGCATGGAGAAGGGATTGACGCCACCGGGCTTGCTGAGGAGGAGGTGTTCGCCGGAGCCGTCGGTATTGGCGCTGAGGAGATTGACGCTGCCTTTGTCTGGAACGCCGCGGAGGAAGGCGAAGCGCTTGCCGTCGGGAGAAAAACTGATGCCGGTATCAATGTCGCGGATGACTTCGGTGGGGGAGCCGCCGAGGACGGGCATTTTGTAGAGGGAGCTGAAGAGATCGTTTTCCTTGCTGGAGGCGGTGAAGTAGATATAGACGCCGTCGGGGGAGAAGGTGAGGCCGTAGAAGACGATGACGTCGGGAGGAAGGATTTGGACGTCGCTGCCAGTGGCGACCTGGCGGACCATGAGGCTTTGTTTTTCGCCGTCGAAGAGAACGTAGACGACGTATTGGCCGTCGGGAGAGATGGCGACGCCGGAGGCTTTGCCGCTTTGGGTGAGCTTGGTGATTTCGAGGTCCTGGAGGTTGAGCTGAGTTTTGCGGTTGGCGAGTTTGAAGAAAGCGAAGGCGGCGATGGCGAGGACGAGTACGCCGAGGATCAGGCCGATGAGGAGGCCTTTGCTGCGTGCTTGAGTTGGCGATGAAGGGAGAACGCCGCTGCCGACGGCTTCCGCGCCTGCGGCGGAGATGCGGCCGGAGGAAGCTGGGGGAGCGCCGCCGGAGCCCGAGCCGGAGGAGCCAGCTTGCGAGACGCTGGCGGAGCCGGAGGGATAAGGCGTGGATTCGGAGGACGCGGCGACGGGAATTCGGGAGGAGCTGGTGTCGCGCTGGAGACGTTTGAGATCGGCGCGAATGTCGGAGGCGTGCTGGTAGCGGAGGGTGCGATCTTTTTCGAGGGCTTTGTTGATGATGCGTTCGAGATCAACGGGAAGATCGGGATTGAGGCGGACGGGAGGAATGGGGGCGCGATTGAGGATGGCGTCGAAGATGGTGGCGGTGCTTTCGCCGCGGAAGGGGAGCTGGCCGGTGGACATTTCATAAAGGACGGCGCCGAAGGAGAAGAGATCAGTGCGGGAGTCGAGATCCTTGGCGCGGGCTTGTTCGGGGGACATGTAGGCGACGGTGCCGATGGTGCTGCCGGGGCTGGTGAGCTGGGCAGTGTCGACGCCGAGAGTGGCCAGGGATTCGGTGGGAGCGTCTGCGGATCTTTCGGAAGCGACTTTGGCGAGACCGAAGTCGAGAATTTTGGCGTGGCCGCGGTCGGTGACAAAAAGGTTGGCGGGCTTGATGTCGCGATGAACGATGCCTTTGGCGTGGGCGGCATCGAGGGCATCGGCGACATCAATGGCGATGGTGAGGAGGGTGTCGAGTTCGAGCGGGCGGCCGGTGATGGTGTGCTTGAGAGTTTTGCCTTCGAGGCATTCCATGGCGATGAAGGCCTGGCCATTTTCCTGGCCGATGTCGTAGATGGTGCAGATGTTGGGGTGGTTGAGGGCGGAGGCGGCTTGGGCTTCGCGCTGGAAGCGGGTGAGGGCTTGCGGGTCGCGAGCGACGTTTTCGGGAAGGAATTTGAGGGCGACGAAGCGATGGAGGCGAGTGTCTTCCGCCTTGTAGACGACGCCCATACCGCCACCACCGAGTTTTTCGACGATGCGGTAATGGGAAAAGGTTTGGCCGATGAGGGAGGGAGTGTCTGGCATTCTGGCGCATTGTAAAGAGGGCGGAGGAGTAAGTCAACGAAGCGGGTGGGGAGTATTGGTGGTGGCGGACCTGGCTAGCCGGGAGTTTGCGATTCGGGGGCTGCGGGAAATCGTGAGGGTTTCGCTATTTCGCATTTCAAATAATCATGATCCGGGCGTACCATCACTACCTCAAGACTGGGGGTGCACAAGTGCCTGCATTTTCTGGCCCCAAGACCCGCCGCTCGCAACGTGTGCAAGCGAAGCAACGCGCCAGCCTAGTGTTTGATTTGGCGCGTAAACCGAAGAGGCTCCCGTGCCTGGTCCTCGATTCCTCGAAAGAAGGATTCCGGCTGCGAGTAAGTTTCCCGCTGAAGCGCGGGCAAAAAGTCGAAATTGTACTCGAAGATGAGCCGCTTAATTCCGTGCGTTGCAGCGTGGTATGGGTCGGCAAACCGAAGTCCGAGCACGAAGGCGAAGTTGGGGTAGAAACCTTGTAGGCGATTCGAAGATTGCCGTTGCGCTTCGTTTAACTCCAAGCAATCGAGAGTTCGGAGTAGGGCTTACCATCCTCAATGGGAATGGTGAAATAGAGGACTACGTCCCTGGCCCCGGAGATTTCCAGAGCCTTCTTGAAGAATCCGATAATCGCAAATCCCATAATGCGGTGCTGCGTGGCAAATCCTGTGTATCTGACCAGAGCTTTGCCGTGTGCCTGCAAATGTACTTCGATGGGAACACCCTGGAAATAGGTTGCGTGAACTGCCGCGATGCGCTTGATCACAAATTCGGGAGAACCGAGTTTCACAAAGGCTTTGTAAATACCGCGAAGCTGGCGTTCGATTACCGCTTCGGAGCCGCGGGTGACCATTTCCTCCTTACCGTCAGCGAGCACCCTGATTTCGACTTCGAGAAAACGGGTGAAAAGATCGAGCGGATACCATGAGGAGGAATAGATTTCGCCCTGGCAAATTTTTCGGGTTTCTTCGTCGAGAAGGCCGAGGATTTTCTGGAAGGCGTCCTCGCCGGCACGGAACTTGATCTGGTTAACGGTTTCCTTGATGGCCGATCCTTTAATCTGCACCATGCAGGAGCACCTCGGAGGGCGGCATTTAAGGTGCGGCCCTGATTCAACATTACTATGTTTCGGTGGGTGTCAATCTCGGGCTTGCCCTAACCAGAACTGAGGGATGGTGCGCCTGGCGCCGGAGCTTGCGGTTTGCGATCGGCAGCGCAGGTGGAGTTGCCGCAGCGAGGAGCAGCTTCATCGGGGCCGGCGTGAAGAAGTTGATCAGACAGTTGTTTGCATGGAGATCCACCATGTGTTGCCGGAGGGATCTTTTACGCCGGCGAATTGGGAGAAGGAGTCGGGGGCGGCTTTTTGAAACTGAATTTGCCGAGGGGGGTTAACGTGTATTGCCAGACCCTTGCGCGCGAAGTTGCAGAGACAACAGACGCTTTTGAGCTTCCTGATTCCCCAACGTGGCGGCGTACCTATACCATACGAGTGCTTGCTCCGGATCCTTCTGAACGCCGATCCCATTTTCATAAAATCGGCCAAGGCTATAATCGGCGGAAGCGTTGCGCCGGCTAGCCGATTCCTGATACCACCTCAAGGCCTGCTTTAGATCAACAGGTACGCCGAGGCCGTTCTCGTAGAATCTGCCCAAATTATACTGGGCGTCAGCGTTGCCGTGGATGGCGGCAAACTGATACCAGTGAAAGGCCTGAGGCAGGTCGACGGATACGCCCTCTCCGTGTTCGAGCATGCCGGCCAACCGCCTCGCGGAAGCGACATCGCCGGACTCCGCGGCCATGTGATAGTACGTGGCAGCCAAAGGCAGGTCGCGAACTCTTCCAAATCCGAAATAGGCTTTATCTCCCAATGAGCCCAATTTTTCCGCATCTGTAAGTTTCCTTGCGATTGGCCGGTGATCTTTATGTGCAGAGTAACCGACGAGCGCCAGGATGAGGCAAGAAGCGACAGTGAAAGCAGCGACTTTCGCGTTGAAGGGAACTTTGAGTATCTCCTTAAACAGATCGAGGCAGATGAACAATATGCGGCGAGGGAGCGCGGCGAACCTCTGGAGGAGTCTTGCTTCCTGGTTATCCGCACCTTGATTCGCCTGCACGAATTCCGGGCGAGTCAGCCAGCGCTGGTCACTCGATTCGTCTGTTGTGAGCCTGGCGGCACGCTGAACGCAAGTGCCGCACTCAAAAATTTCCAAGCTATAACGCAAGGGACAATCAATGGAGCGGCTGGCATACATCGAGGTGAATTCGGCCCCGTGAATGCAGAGTAGTTTGGCTGCATCTTCCCAGAAACTAGTCTCCAAAGCTTTGAGGCAATCGCGATAACCGAGGACCACCTCGGCCTTCGACTTTACAAATCGCGTCCACCCGCTTCGGCGCCACATCGGGAGCCCGCACGCGGGGCAGCGGGGATAGAAGTCCAACTTTCCCAGCAGCCACATCGCCAAAATCGCCGCTGACATACTTAGCCACACGACGGCCAGAGCGGATATTGCAACGAGGAAAAAAATGCCGTTCAAGCTTTGCGCAATCATCAGGACTGAGTTGGCAATGAAAGTCAAATAGATGAGTCCCCTCATGACATTGGAGCGAACCTCGGTCAGTTTTCGCGCAGCCGAAGTCCAGGAAAAGCGTCCCGCAGAAATGACCACTTTGCCCTGGGGTTTGCGAACCAATGCGAGATTGAGCGGGTGATAGAGTCCCTCGCCACCGGGGTGCGCTTCGACCGCGTCACCCGATGCGGGCTGCTCCGGGCCGGAAGCAGTTTCCTCTGGAGATTGGCGTTCAGGCACCAGAGAAAAAGTATCCAGGGTGGCTTGGGCCAGGCCATCGGCGACCAAGACCTCAGCCGGGAGTACGGAACGGCCGTATGCCTGAGCGACAGGAATCAGTTGGCGCAAATCCTCTGCGAACAGGTGAGCGCTGGAATATCTCTTCTCACGGTCCTTGTGGAGTGCATGAAGAAGTACATGAGAAAGTTCGTGGGAGAGAGGGATTGTTTCAGGCAGTTCGGGAACAGGGTCGTTAAGAATTTGTCTAAACGTCGCAAGGACGCCGGGTCCTGGAAACGGCAGACTCCCCGTAAGCAGCTGGAAGAAGGTGACCCCTACAGACCATATGTCAGAGCGTCCATCTAAATTATGTCTCGCGACCTGTTCAGGGGACATGTAGGGAACTGTGCCGGTTAATGCAGGCGAACTGCTACCGGCGATCTGGGCGACAGCGGCGAGTCCAAAATCCAAGACTTTGACAGTTCCGTTGCGGAGGATGAAAACATTTTGCGGCTTGATGTCCCGGTGGACCACGCCCCGCTCATGGGCATAGGCCAAGGCTTGGCAAATTTGAACGACGAACTGCAATTTGTGTTTCAATCCCAGGCGGTACCGCTTGCGGATCAGCTGTTCGAGTGGAACGCCATCCAAGTATTCCATCACAAGATAAATATTCCCCTTGTACTGATTAACGTCGTAAATCGAGACGATATTGGGGTGTTGCAGACTTGCGGTGGCCCCCGCTTCCCGGACCAAGGCAATCCGAGAGCTTTCGTTCCAGACGGCAATCTTCTGGATCAGTTTGATTGCAACGACTCGAGCGTCTCTGGAATCAATCGCTTTGAGGACGACACCCATACCACCGCGACCGATTTCGCCGACTATCGTATAGGGAGCTAAATTCATGAAAGGCATCCCAGAAGAATCAATCAAAGCCGTGCCGAGGACCGATTGGGGAAACGAGTAGTACGTTATATATCACACCGAAGGACTGCGAAGAGAGAACTGCCGAGAGCAACTCGGAATTGACTGGAAAAGTGACACATGCCTAAAGCGGGGGACCGCCGGCGAAAAAACCGAGCACCAACTAAGAAGAAATCGGAGCGCAAAAAGGGCGCCTCGGAAGGCGGGCCTTAGAACTGATACAACGATGAATGCTGACTCTAGAGTTTGGTCTTGGGGGTTTGACCGTGAAAGCGGAAGCTGGCTCCCGTACGGCAGGCTCAGGGCAGGCCGCACGCCAAAGCGGCCACTTTACATTTCGTCTCCACCTGAAAATTGCGAGAAGGCGTCGGGGGCGGCTTCTTCGAAGCGGGTCAGGCGGCTGCGGAAGACGAATTTGATCCTGTCGGTGGGCCCGTTGCGCTGTTTGGCAATGAGGATGTCGGCCAGGTCGCGCTCTTCGGGCGTGAGGTCCATTTTGCCCCAGTTGGGGCGGTAGATGAACATGACCACGTCGGCGTCCTGTTCGATGGCGCCGGATTCGCGGAGGTCGGAAAGTTGCGGGCCGCGCTCTTCGCGTTCGGGGGCGCGGGTGAGCTGGCTGAGGACGAGGACGGGGATCTGGAGTTCCTTGGCGAGGCCTTTGAGGCCGCGGGAGATGCTGGCGACTTCTTCCTGGCGAGAGCTGAAGCGGCCGCGAGCGGTGATGAGCTGGAGGTAGTCGACGATCAAGAGGGAGAGGCCTTTGTCGCGCTTGAGGCGGCGGGCTTTGGCGCCGATTTCGAGGACGCTGGTGGAACCGGCGTCGTCCACCCATAGCGGGGCGGAGGAGATGGTGCCGAGAGCTTCGGTCATGCGGCGCCAGTCTTCACGGCTGAGATGACCGGAGCGGAATTTGTGGGCGTCGACCTGGGCGACGGAGGCGACGAGGCGCTGAAGCAGGGATTCCTTGGACATTTCGAGGCTGAAGAGGGCGCAGGGGAGGCCGCCGCGGATGGAGATGTTTTCGGCGAGGTTGAGGGCGAGGGCGGTTTTTCCCTGGGAGGGGCGCGCGGCGAGGATGATGAGCTCGGAGGGCTGCAAGCCGGAGAGAAGCTTGTCGAGTTCGCCGTAGCCGGTGGAGATGCCGGTGACGCTTTTGCCTTCGCGGAAGATTTTTTCGAGGCGCTCGAAATTGTCGCGGACGATGTCCTTGACGGAGATGAGGCCGGCTTTGATGCGGTCTTCGGCGATGGCGAAGATGCTGGATTCGGCGTTGTCGAGGATGGCGTCGGCGCCGTCTTCGCCTTCAAAGGCGCGCTGCTGAATGTTGTGGGTGGCGTGGATAAGATTACGCAGCATGGCCTTTTCTTTGACGATGCGGGCGTAGTGCTCGACGTTGGTGACGCGGGGCATGCCGTCGACGAGGGAGGCGAGATAGGGAGCGCCGCCGGAGGTGTCCAGTTCGCTGCGGCGGTGGAGCTCTTCGGTGAGGGTGACGAGATCGATGGCCTGCTGGGCTTCGCCGAGGGCGATCATGCGGGTGAAGATGTTGCGGTGTTGGGGGATGAAGAAATCGTCGGGCTTGAGGGCTTCGATGGCGGTGTTGAGGGCGTTGTTGTCGAGGATGATGGCGCCGAGGATGGAACGTTCCGCGTCGAGATTGGCGGGGAGAGGGCGTTCGAGAACGGAATCAGCGGGCATAGGTCCAGTCAAACCTTTCGAAATATGTTCGCTTTTCCTTCGCTATAGGTATCACGACTACCGTGGGAAGGCAAGTGAAGATTCATTGCTCCGGCGGAAGACCCCTGAGCCGAAGTTCTGAGAGGCAGTGTGCGCGGAAGCGGAGCGGGCGTCAATTGGAGTGGCTGTGAATCGTGAGGATAATGTCGGAAAACTTTTTAGCGAATTGGGGAATCCGCAATTTTGGAAAAATGGGAACGCCAATCGGGAGATTGGCGTTCCCAGGTATTGGTGACTACGATTCTTTTTCGACGTGGACTCTGATTTCGGCGGTAACGTCGCGGAAGACTTTGACGGTGACGGGAAATTCGCCGATGGATTTGATGGGATCGGCGAGCTGGACCTGGCGCTTGTCGATTTCGAAGGATTGGGCTTTGAGGGCTTCGGCGATGTCACCGGTGGTTACGGAGCCGAACATCTGGTCGTTTTCGCCGGTCTTGCGGTGGAATTTGATGGAGACGCCGGTGAGCAGCTCGGCCTGCTTTTTGGCGGCGTCGAGTTCGGTGGCGGTTTTCTTGGCCAGCGAGCCGCGGATGCGCTCGAGGGCTTTCATGTTGCCGGGGGTGGCTTCGATGCCGATTTTGTTGGGCAAAAGGAAATTGCGGGCGTAGCCTGGTTTAACGGTGACTACGTCGCCGCGGTGGCCTAGTTTTTCTACGTCTTCTTGAAGAATGATCTGCATGACTCGCTCCTGAATACGATAAAAATCGTGATCGCCAAACATTTGGTACGTTTCGGTTGCCTGAAAGAACCGGTCTAAAGACCGGCCACTACAAAACTACCGGAAGGCGGCGTAAAGCCGCCCCTACAGGGCACAGGCTGAGGCCTATGCTGCCGGCGGGGCCTTGGGCGCTTCGACCGGGCGGGGGGCTGATGCGCCGGCGGCGCTGCCTGCGAACGGTAGAAGAGCGATGTTGCGGGCGCGCTTGATGGCTACGCCGAGCCAGCGCTGGTGACGGGCGCAGACGCCGGTCATGCGGCGCGGAAGAATTTTGCCGCGCTCCTGGACGAATTGGGAAAGAATGTCGGCGCGCTTGTAGTCGATGAAGTCCATCTTCTCGACACAGAACTTGCAGACTTTCTTTTTGCGGAAATACTGGCGCTTGCCGCGGCGCGGGCCGCCGGGTCCACCACCGGGACCACCGGGACCGCCTTCACGGCGGCCACCACCCGGACCACCTTCGCGGCGCGGGCCGGAGTGGGAGTGCCCACCCTCACGACGAGGGGGACCGCCACCTTCGGAGCGGTGCGCTGGAGCGGAGGGTGCTGGTGCGGGTGCGGCTGGGGCGCTGGCGGCTTCCGGGGCGTGTGGCGCCGGCGGAGGGGCGGCTTGAGCTGGTTTCTGTTCGTCTGGCATAACTTCCTACCTTTCCAAATTGGCTCCGAGGATTGCGGCGGAGCTTGCGAATCACGAATTCGATTTAGCACTCTTGCCGGTCTGAAGACCGGCGTCTGCATTACGCTGACCGGTCTGAAGACCGGCCACTACAAAAGGCGGCGTGAAGCCGGCCCTACACGCCGGCGGTTTGTTCGACTGCTGGGGCCGGGGGCGCGGGCGGCGTGGTGCGGCGCGGACGGCGGGCGGCGCGCTGCTCGCGCTTGTGCGAGAGCTTCTTCTGACGCTTGAGTTCTTCGTCGAGGCGCACGGTCTGGTATTTGATGACCGAGTCCTGGACACCGAGACGGCGCTCGATCTCGTGGACGAAATCGGCGTGCGAGGTGCGCACCTGGTGATAGACGTAAATGCCTTCGCGGTGCTTGGAGACCTTGTAGGCGAGCTTGCGGGTGCCCCAGTGCTCGGTCTTTTCGATCTTGCCGCCTTTTTCGGCGACAGTGTGCTCGATGGTGGTGATGATCTTCTTGATTTCGTCTTCCGGGGTGGCCGGGCGGGCGATGAAGATCAGATCGTATAGACGTTCTTCCATGATGACCTCGTTTCGTTCTGTTCCGGGCGCGAGGCCCGGGAAAATCGGTACGGCTTTTCTCACCGTTAGGGTGAGAGTCTTCGCACATCCTTGTCGGATGCGCTCAGGATGACATTCGCGGCGGACTGACCGGTCTAAAGACCGGCCACTACGACCACCCTCGAGCGGGCCGGGCTAAAGCCCGGCGCCTACAGTTCTGGCGGCGGGACTCGCCGGTTGTGCTTGTTCATCGCGGCGGCGATTCCCTGCGTCAGAATCAGTTCCACCGCGTCGGCTGCTTCCGCTACCATTTCGGAGGCGGTTTCCAGATCGGCTTTCTTCATCGGCCGTAAGACGTAGGCCGCGAGATCGCTTACCGGATGATCGGGGCCGCAGCCTAAACGCAGCCTCGAAAATTCCTGGGTGCCGACGGCGCTGGTTACCGACTTCGCGCCGTTGTGGGTTCCGGGGCTGCCGCGTTCGCCGATGCGAATCATGCCCCAAGGCAGATCGCGTTCGTCGAAAATCACCAGCAAATCCTCGAACCCCAGTTCGTACTTTCCCAACAAGTCGCGAACGCTGATGCCGCTGAGATTCATGTACGTCTGCGGCTTGGCCAGGATGACTTCCTGCCCAGCCACTTTTCCCAAACCTACCAGCGCCTTGCCTTCGGGGCGCTCGACGCGGATGGAAGCGCGGTTGGCGATTTCATCCACGGCCAAAAAACCAAGATTATGCGGCGTCCACTGATACTCCGGGCCAGGATTGCCGAGGCCGACGATGAGCCGCATGATGTATGGCGCGTGGCGGTCGGAAAAGAGTTACTTCTTCTTTTCCGGCTTCTCGCCGACTTTGGCGCCTTCCTCGCCTTCCTCGCCTTCGACTTCCTTCTTGCCCTTCTTGATGACTTCGGGCTCGGCGGGAGTGGTGACGACGGCCGCTTCGACGGGCTTCTCTTCCTCGGCGCGGAGAGTGACGACGTGGGAGAGAACGGTCTGCGCATCGGTGAGGAGCTTGATCCTGGCCTTGTCGATGGGGAGATCGCTGGCGCGGAGGCTCTGGTTGAGCGCGAGGCCGGTGACGTCCACCTTGAATTCGGTGGGGATGTCGGCGGGCAAGCATTCGACTTCGACTTCGCGGGTGACGACTTCGTAGACGCCGCCCTGGACTTTTACGCCGGAAGGTTCGCCGAAGGTGTGCACGGGAACCTTGACCTTCATGCGGACGTCCATGGCGATGCGGAGAAGATCGACGTGCAGGAGGTTGCCGCTGACGGGATCGACTTGCCAGTCTTTCACGATGGCGGGTTCCTGCTTGCCGCCGAGATTCACCTGAAACAGGGTGTTGTGCCCGGTTTCGGAGCGGAGGATGGCGGTGACCTGCTTGGTGTTTACGGCGAGAGAGAGGGCTTCGCCTTTGCCGCCGTAGAGCGTGGCGGGTACTTTGCCGGCAACGCGCAAACGCCGCGCTTCGTTTTTGCCCCGAGTTTCGCGGGGGGCGCCTTCAACAATGATTTGAGCCATAGCTTCTTTCCCTTGTTGGATAACAGCGAGCAGAGAGCAGATAACAGGAATCAGTAGATGCTTCTAGTGATCTGTTGCCTGTTTTCTGACTGCTGTCATCCCCTTTCGTTTGCCGGTCTAAAGACCGGCCACTACAAAAGCTGGGCGGCGTAAAGCCGCCCCCACACTTAAATGAAGAGCTCGCTGATGGAGGTCTCTTCGTGGATTGAGCGAATGCCGCGGGCTAGAAGTTCCGCTACGCTCAGAATTTTGATTTTGCTCACACTCCTGGCGGCTTCGCAGAGTGGAACGGAATCGGTGGCGACGACTTCGGTGATGCGCGATTTGACGATGCGGTCGACTGCGGGCCCAGAAAGAACGGCGTGGGTGCAGGCGGCGAAGACCTGGGTAGCGCCTTCGCGGATCAGGGCGTCGGCTGTTTTTACGAGGGTGCCCGCGGTGTCGATGATGTCGTCGACGATCAGGGTGCTGCGGCCACGGACGTCGCCGATGAGGTTCATGACTTCGGTTACGTCCATGTCCACACGGCGCTTGTCTACGATGGCGAGGGGCGCGTCGAGCTTTTTTGCGAAGGCGCGGGCGCGTTCCACGCCGCCGGCGTCGGGAGAGACGACCGTGAGGTTGGGGAGTTTCATGTGGCGGAAATATTCGACTAGCACCGGCGAGCCGTAGAGGTGGTCGACGGGAACGTCGAAGTAGCCTTGAATTTGTGGCGCGTGCAGGTCGAGCGTGAGGGCGCGGCTGGCACCGGCGGTTTCGAGCAAGTCGGCAACGAGCTTTGCTGATATTGGGACGCGGGGCTTGTCTTTGCGATCCTGGCGCGCGTAGCAGTAGTACGGGAGGACGGCGGTGATGCGCCATGCAGAGGCGCGTTTGAAAGCGTCGATCATGAGGAGAAGTTCGAGAAGATGGCTGTCCACCGGATAGGAGCACGGTTGGACTACGAAGACGTCGGCGCCGCGGACGTTTTCGAGGATTTGGAAATAGATTTCACCGTCGCTGAAGCGATCGAGCTTGGCCTGGCCGAGGGGCACGTCGAGATGACGACAGATGGCCGCGGCCAGTGCCGGGTTGGCGGTTCCAGTGAAGATTTTGAAGCGCTCGTCGTTCACACAGTTCTCGTTTTTCATCACCTGGTCGGTGATGGGATTTACCCAAGACAAATCGTAATGCGACCCCAAGATGGGCCGGGCTAAAGCCCGGCACCTACAAAGGATTATTCGGGTTGCCGACCTAAAGGTCAGCCACCACATTTTGAGGAGACGCTGGGGATTAGGTCACAACCGCGCATACCTTTTCCGCGAGATTGTTTCGCAGACGAAGGCCTGATCGTGAGGAAACCCGACAGCGGCTCGACGCGCCTTCGCTGGGTTCGGGAAAACTCCAAACACCGCCGAACCGCTACCCGCCAGCAAGGCTTCTGAAGCTCCCCCATGGAGCAGGTCCCGCTTGAGCTTGCCAAGGCGGGGATGGCGCCGGAAAACAGCGGCCTCGAAATCGTTAGAAAGGGAGGCTTCCTGCGCGCTCCAACATAGAGCACAGAACTTAAATAGTTTATGGTTCGCGGCGGATTTTGTCAACGAAGCCAATTCGGGGGCATGGAGCCAGCGGTAGGCGTCGGGAGTGGGAACGTGGATGTCACCGGGGGAGACGATAACTAGGGAACGGCGGGGCGCGTCAGGGAGCGGATAGATTTCCTCGCCCTTGCTGATGCCGAGGGCGGTGCCGCCGAAGAGAAAGAAGGGGACGTCGGCACCGAGGCTGGCGGCGATATCGAGGAGGCGCGGGAGTTCCAGTTTATTGCGCGTGAATTGGAGATAACCGAGCAATGCGGCTGCGGCGTCGCTGGAGCCGCCGCCCAAGCCGCGGCCGGCGGGAATTTTCTTTTGCAGGATGATTTCGACGCCGGGACGGATGCGGCTCTCGCGGCGCAGGGCTTCGACGGCACGATAGACGAGATTTTTCTCCAGGTCTTCCTTGGCCAGGGATTCATTGCCTTGAATTTGCAGGGTAATGCCGGGACGGCGCGCGGGACGGAATTCGAGCGTGTCGTGGAGCGAAACGGTTTGAAAGATGGTGCGGAGTTCGTGATAGCCGTCGGCGCGTTTACCGAGGACTTCCAGACGCAAGTTGACCTTGGCGTACGCGGGGATTCGAATTGTTCGCGTCATGGGCGATTAAGGTTTGGCGTCGGCAGTGGGGGACTTTTGCGCGACCCGATGCTTGTACTGGCTGACCTTCTTCTCCACTTCGGCGACTTTATCTTCTTCGAGGTCAGCTGGCAAGGAGCGGCGCCATTCGACGAGGGACTTTTCCCATTCGACGACGGCGAGTTCCATGCGGCCTTGTTTAGCGAGGACGTCACCGAGGTGTTCGCGGATGGTGGGGTCGTGCGATTCGCGTTCGACGGCCTTGCGCATGGTGAGTTCGGCCTGATCGAGTTTGTTCTGCTTGAAATAGGTCCAGCCGAGGCTGTCGAGGAATGCGCCGTTGTAAGGCTCCTGCTCGAGGGCACGCTGGATGAGTTCGCGGGCTTCCTCGAGGCGAACGCCGCGGTCGGCGAGCATGTAGCCGTAGTAGTTGAGGACCATGGCGTTTTTGGGATTGAGGTTGAGAACTTTTTTAAATTCGTCCTCGGCTTTGTCGTACTGCTTCTGGTGTTCGTAGACGGCGCCGAGAAGGAGCCAAGCCATTTCGTTATCGCCGGGCTGCGTGGAGAGAGATTCGGCTTTGCGAGCGGCGTCCTCGGCTTCCTTGAAGCGGTGGCTACGCTCGTAGATTTGGGAATAGTTGAGATAGGTTTCGCGGTCGGGAGATTTGCCCTTGAGGCCGGACTGGAGGAGCTTGATGCCTTCTTCGGGTTGCTGGGCTTCGCCGTAAATCATGGCCATGGTGTTGCGAATGGAGGCGTCGTCGGGGTACTTGGCGACGGCGTCCTTGCCGGCTTGCAGGGCTTTCGGCAGATCGCGGGCTTGGCGATAGGTGTCCATGATGAGCAGGCGGGAGCGCGCGTCTTCTTCGTCGCCGAGATGGCTGAGTTCCTGAAAGGTGTAGATGGCGGCCTGATAGTTCTGGGTGTCGCGATAGAGCATGCCAAGCTGTTGATAAAGGATGGCGAGGGAGCGGCGGCGCGAGGGCATGACCTTGGATTGGGTCTTGACGCCGGTGACGGCATCGGAGAGGACGCGGATGGCGTCTTCGAAGCGGCCCTGAGATTCGTAAATCATGGCCTCGTTGTACATGACTTCGAGGCTGCCGGGAGCGAACTGGCGAGCCTTGATTAGATTTTCCTCGGCTTTATCGAGCTGGTGGAGTTCGCGATAGATCTGGGCGATGCGGAGATAGGTGTCGGCATCGTCGGGGAGCATGTCGGAGAGCTTTTCGTAGGCGGCGAGGGCTTCGGGATATTTTTCTTCGGAGAGCAGAGTTTGCGCGAGGCCGCGGAGATGGGTGAGTTCGGAGGGATCGAGATCAACGGCCTGGCGGTAGGCGGCTTCGGCTTTCGGGAAGTCGTGAATCTGGGTGTAGGCGTCGCCGAGGTGATCGTAGAGCGTGGGGGAAGGCGAAGTTTTGATCAGGCCGTTGAGGAGGTCGATGGCATCTTCGGCTTTGTTCTGATCGAGGAGGAGTTGGGTGAGCTGCTCGACGGCGGCGTCGTTTTCAGGATCGTCCTTGAGCAGGCTGCGAAGAACGTCTTCGGCTTTATCGGGTTCGTTGTGCAGGCGATAGAGGCGCGCGAGCCAGATGGTGGATTCCTGGTCGGTGGGATCGAGACGGTGGACGGCGGAATATTCGACGATGGCTTTGGCGATGTTTTCGCCTTGCACGTTGGTGCCGTTGATGTCGCCGAGGTTGCGGAGATAGACAAGCGAGAGGAGGCGGTGCGTGGGGAGGTCGTCAGGGTTGTGCTTCAGAACTTCGTTGGCTTCGGTGACCGCTTCGTGGACGCGCTGGGCTTTCCAATACATTTCGGCGAGGCGCTCGCCGATGATGGGGGATTGCGGGTCGATGGCGTAGGCCTTTTTGTAGGACTCGATGGAGCGGGTGGCGTATTCGCCGGCGCCGGTCTGTTCGTACTGCTGCTCGTAGATGTGGCCCATGGTGAAGTTGAAGTAGGCGTCGGCGCGGACGGAGTCCTTGCGCACCGCGGAGGATGGCGGCGGCGTGGCGGAAGTTTGGGCCAGGGCGGGCAGCGCGATGGCCGAGGCACAGAAGATAGCGAGAAGCGTGCGATTTAGCGTCATAGGGTCCGTTTTTTGAGTATCCCATGTGCGGGAAACGCGGTCAAAAGCGAAAAAGGAGGGCGTTTCAGAAAGAACAGGGGCACAGAAATGAGATGCGGAAGGAGGGGGGAGGGTTTCCGTGGAAAAGGGGTTGCGTATATTCCGTATTTCTGCAAGTATCGAAATATGAAGAAAGCTGATCCGTTGGTGGTGACGCGGTGCGCGGACCGATTTTCGGCGATTGGGTCGGAGCCGCGATTGCAGATTGTGCGGTTGCTGCTTTCGGCGCACCCGACGGGGATGGTTGCGGGTGAGTTGCAGGAGGAGCTGGGGATACCGGCGTCGACGTTGTCGCATCATCTGGAGAAATTGCGGCAGGTGGGATTGGTGGATGTGCGGCGGGCGGGGACTTTTTTGTGGTACACGGCGAACACGGAGGCGTTGCGCGAGGTACTGGGATTTTTGTACGAGGAGTGCTGTACGAGGAATCGGGCGGTGGCGGCGGAGGGGTTTGTGCAGATTGGAAAGTAGGGGGAAGAAAGCCATTCGTTATTCGCCGATAGGTTGTGAGTCATAAGCCGTAAGTCATGAGCGAGAACTGCGCGGCGGGGAGATCGAGGAGCGATTATGGGCGAGACAAAGATTCGGGAGGCGGTTAAGGAGAAGTATGGAGCGGCGGCTAAGCAGGTGGCGGAGGGCGGCACGGCTTGTTGCGGGGGCGGGGCTTCGTTGAGCGGGTGCGACCCGATTACGAAGAACCTTTATGGGGAGACGGAGAAGGGGAGCTTGCCGGCGGCGGCGGTGGCGGCTTCGCTGGGGTGCGGGAATCCGACGGCGCTGGCGAAATTGCAGGCTGGGGAAGTGGTGCTGGATTTGGGATCGGGCGGGGGGATTGATGTGTTGCTTTCGGCTCGGCGCGTGGGACCGACGGGCAAGGCTTATGGACTGGATATGACCGACGAGATGCTGGCGTTGGCGCGGGAGAATCAGAGGAAGGCCGGGGTAGAGAATGTGGAGTTTTTGAAAGGGACAATCGAGGACATTCCGCTGCCAGATAACACGGTGGACGTGATCATTTCGAACTGCGTGATTAATTTGTCGGGGGACAAGGATCGGGTGTTGCGCGAGGCGTTTCGGGTGCTGAAGCCGGGAGGGCGGCTGGCGGTTTCGGATGTGGTGCTGCGCGGCGAGGTGCCGGCGGAGATTCGGAAGAGCATGGAGCTGTGGGTGGGTTGCATTGCGGGGGCGCTGCAGGAAACGGAGTACGTGGAGAAGTTGGGGGCGGCGGGATTTGCGGGGATTGAGGTTGAGCCAACGCGGGTGTATCAGGTTGCGGAGGCGCGGGAATTTTTGGAGGCGGCGGGATTTGACGCGGAGGTGGTTGGGCCACTGGTGAGGGACAAGTTTATGAGCGCGTTTTTGCGGGCGGTGAAGCCGGTGGGGGAGACGTGCGAGTGTGCGCCAGGGTGCGTGGGGCTTCTCTGTTGCAATTAGGGCTGCGCGGCGAATCACGCAAGCGTTGCGACGGACGGCCTCAGAAGGCCGTCCCTACAAGTCGTTTCGAGGTGGAAATTGGGGAAAATTTTCAATGTGTTGTTTTTGTGCACGGGGAATTCGGCGCGGTCGATTCTTGGGGAGGCAATTTTGAACCGACGAGGCGCGCCGAACTTTCATGGTTTCAGTGCGGGGAGTCATCCTGCGGGGCGGGTGAATCCTTTTGCATTGGAGCAGCTGAAATTGGCGGGGCTTTCCACGGAGGGGTTGCGGAGCAAGAGTTGGGATGAGTTTGCGAAGGGTGGGGCGCCGCGGATGGATTTTGTGTTTACGGTTTGCGATTCGGCGGCGGCGGAGGTTTGTCCGGTGTGGCCGGGGCAGCCGATCACGGCGCATTGGGGAGTGGCGGATCCGGCGGGGGTTACGGGAGAGCCGGAGGTGATTGGGCGGGCATTTCGGGATGCGTTTGTTACGTTGGGGCGGAGGATTGATTTGTTTTTGAGTTTGCCGATGGAGAAGTTGGATATGTTGGCGGTGAAAAGAGAAGTCGATCGCATCGGGCGGGAATAGATTTTTGCGGGGAAAGAATAAAGATTTAACACAGAGGGCACAGAGTTAGGAGCGCAGAGGACACAGAGAAGAGTCGGACGCCAACCGGGAGGTTGGCGTTCCCGGGTTTAGTGGAGGAAGTGGCGCATGTTGGTGAAGAGCATTGCCAGGCCGAGGCGGTCGGCGGTGGCGATTACTTCGGCGTCTTTTACGGAGCCGCCTGGTTGGATTACAGCTGTGGCGCCGGCTTTGGCGGCTTCTTCGACGCCGTCGGGGAAGGGGAAGAAGGCGTCGGAGGCTACGACAGTTCCCTGCAGGGAGTTTTGTGCTTTCGTCACGGCGAGTTTGACGGAATCGACGCGGCTCATTTGACCGGCGCCCACGCCGACGGTGGCGCGGTCTTTTGCAAAGACGATGGCGTTGGATTTTACGTGCTTGCAGATTTTCCAGGCAAATTTCAGGTCGGCTAATTCAGCGGGGGTGGGCTCGCGCTTGGTGGCTACTTTGAGGTCCTTGCCTTGCAGGGTGCCGAGATCGGGCTGTTGAATGAGCATGCCGCCGAGAATGCGCTTGAGTTGGAGTTCCTTGTCGAAATCGAGTCCGCCTTGCGGGAGCTGCAGCAGGCGGAGATTTTTTTTGGCGGCGAAGATTTCCTGGGCGCGGTCGGCGAAACCGGGGGCGACGATGCATTCGACGAAGAGTTTGGCGACTTCCTCGGCGGTGAGGGCGTCGACGATGTGATTGAAGGCGAGGACGCCGCCGAAGGCGGAGACGGGGTCGCTGGCGAGGGCTTTGGTGTAGGCGTCGAGGAGGGTGGATTGTTCGGCGGCGCCGCAGGGATTGTTGTGCTTGATGATGACGGCGGCGGGGCCTTCGAATTCGGCGACCAGGCTGCGGGCGGCTTCGAGATCCACGTAATTGTTGTAAGAAAGTTCCTTGCCCTGGAGTTGTTTGGCGGCGGCTAGGCCCGTGGCCGGATGCCCGGCGGGAATGTAGAGACCGGCGGCTTGGTGGGGATTTTCGCCGTAGCGGAGTTCCTGTTTGCGGCGGAGGGCGATATAGACGCGTTCGGTGAGGCCGCCCTTTTCCTTCTGCTGGACTTCGAGGGTATCGCCCTGGAGGGCGAGGCGTTCGAGGTTCATGGTGATGACGCCGTCGTAGCGGGAGGTCATGGCAAAAACTTTGCGGGCGAGTTGCAGGCGCAGGGCGAGGGTGGTTTCGCGCGAGGATTCCAGTTCGGTGGCGACGCGGTCGTAGTCGGCGGGGTCGGTGACCACGGTGACGCTTTCGAAATTTTTGGCGGCGGAGCGGAGCATGGTGGGGCCGCCGATGTCGATGTTTTCGATTAGTTCTTCGGGCGGGAGATATTCCTTTGCGGCGGTGGCTTCGAAAGGATAGAGGTTGACGACGACGAGATCGATGGGCGAGATGCCGTGTTCTTTGGCTTGTTTGAGATCGTCGGGATTGTGGCGGCGGTAGAGCAGGCCGCCGTGGACTTTGGGATGGAGGGTTTTGACGCGTCCGCCGAGCATTTCCGGCCAGTTGGTGAAGTCGGAAACATCGGTGACGGGGACGCCAGCTTCGCGAAGGAGTTTGGCGGTGCCACCGGTGGAAAGAATTTCGATTTTCAGGGCCGCTAGCTTGCGGGCAAAATCGAGGATGCCGGTTTTGTCGAAAACGCTGAGCAGCGCGCGCTCCACGCCCATGTTGCCTCCCGAGTGGTAAAGAACTTCCTAGTTTACGCGGAGGAAGGAGAATTCGGAAACAAGGGGCTGTGGGAAAAATGCGCGGGGGATTTCAGGATTTTACGAGGGCTTTTAGTTTGACCTGGCCTTCGATGGTTTCGACGACGTATTCGACTTCGCGGCAATTTTTCTGGGTTTGCAGGTCTTTGGTTTTTTTGCGGACGAATTCGTTGAAGCCAGAGCGGGTCATCTTGCCCATGTCTTCGCCGGCTTCCTGCTTGGCGCGGGTGAAGGCTTCGTAGAGCTGCTCGACCTTGTCGGCTTCTTTTTCCGGGGCGGTGCAGACCACGCGGAAAATTTTGGGTTTTTCGGCGGCCGCGGTGGAGGCTCCCTCGACGGTCTGGGCTCTGGCGCGTTCGGCTTCGATGGCTTTGGCAGCGGCGCCGAAGTGGCGCTGGACTTTGCCCTCTTCGCGCTGGGCGAGGCGCTTGCGGAAAACGTCCTTATATTTAGCGTAGGTCTGGGAGAGATTGCTGAAACGGAAGCGCTGGTTGTATTTGAGGTCGCCGCCGCGCTCGGAGTAGCGTTTGACGAGCTGTTCAATGCGCCATTCGATTTCGGTGGGAGGGCGCTTGCGGCCACCGCCGAAATACATGTCGTACTCGATCTTGAGCTGGCGAATGTCGCGCTCGAGTTGCGAGAGATCCTCGTCAATGGTGGCCATTTGGTGGAAATCCCCGAGAGTTCATCGTAGGAGGGGATGGTGTGGGCGTCAACGGGGGAGGGGGGCGGCGCTGCGCATGAAACAACGGCCGGGGGAGCATGTGGGTTGCCCTTCGGGGCAGTTGTGGATTGCGGGGCGATTCCCTGCTGTGCTCCAATGGCGGCATGTCACAACGAGCGAAATCGGCGGGAGCGGTGGAGCAGACGGCGATGTTGCGCCGGGTGCCTTCGGTGGATGAGTTGTTGGTGCGGCCGCGGGTGGGGGAGTTGGGGAGGAAGTTGGAGCGGGGATTCCTGGTGGATACGGTGCGCAGAGTGCTGGCGGAATTGCGGCGGGAGATTGTTTCGGGAGAGGTGGCTGGGGAGGCGGAGTTGGCGGCGGAGATATTGGAGGGGCGGATTGTCGCGGCGGTGGAGCGGGAGATGGCGGCGTCACTGCGCGGGGTGATTAATGCATCGGGAGTGATTTTGCATACGAATTTGGGGAGGGCGCCGCTGGGGGCGGGGATTTTGGAGGAGTTGGCGCGGACGGCTACGCAGTATTCGAATCTGGAATATGACTTGGCCGCGGGGGCGCGAGGGAAGCGCGATGTGCATACTGCGCGGCTGATCGAGCGGTTGACGGGGGCGGAAGCGGCGATTGTGGTGAACAATTGCGCGGCGGCGGTGCTGGTGACGCTGGCGGCGCTGGCGCGGGGCGGCGAAGTGATTGTGTCGCGCGGGGAGTTGATCGAGATTGGGGACGGATTCCGGATTCCGGAGATTATGGAGCAGAGCGGGGCGGTGCTTCGGGAAGTGGGGACCACGAACCGGACGCGAATTGCGGATTACGAGAATGCGATTGGCGAGAAGACGCGGGTGATTTTGCGGGTGCACCCATCGAATTTTACGGTGACGGGATTTACGGAGAAGCCGGAGGTGACGGAGTTGATTGCGCTGGGACAGCGGGCCGGGCTGCCGGTGGTGGAGGATCTTGGATCGGGGTGCCTGGTGGATTTATCGGCGGCGGGGATCAGCGAGCCTACGGCGCGGGCCAGTGTGGAGGCGGGATTTTCACTGGTGATGTTCAGCGGAGATAAGTTGCTGGGCGGGCCGCAGGCGGGGATTATTGCCGGGGAGAAAGAGTTGGTGCAGAAGGTGCGGCGGCATCCGTTGTTCCGGGCGCTGCGGGTGGATAAGTTGACGATTGCGGCGATGGAAGTGACGCTGCGGGCGTATTTGCGGGGGGCTTGGGGGGAGATTCCGGCGTTGCGGATGATGCATTTGAGTTTGGAAGGGATTGGGGAGCGGGCGGAGGGGTTTCGGAAGAGGCTGGTGGAGCGGGTTGGGGATGGTGGGGCGGAGATTCAGGTTGCGGAGGGACGATCGTTGGTGGGTGGGGGGTCGACGCCGGCGCAGTCGTTGGCGACTGTGGTGTTGCGGATTGGGAGTGGGCGGCATTCGGTTGGGGAATTGGAGGAGAGGTTGCGAGGGGGGAAGGTGGCGGTGATTGCGCGGATTGAGGAGGGGCGGTTGGTGGTGGATTTGAGGACGGTGTTTGTGGAGCAGGAAGAGGGGCTTATGGATGCGTTGGCCTCAGCGCTGCGGTAGGCGAAAAGGCGACGCCTCCCTTCCTTCGTCAGGGCAAGCGGAAGGCGGCCGCAACAAGAGTAAGAGTGGCCGATCTGAAGATCGGCCACTACAGGAAGAGGGTGCGCGGCGGATGGTATGATATAGGTGTGATATAGGAGGGGGAATGACTACTGCGTTGATCCATCTGGATCCGAAACAGAAGGCGCGGCTTACGCGGCGGGCGAAACGGCGGGGACAGTCGTTTTCCCAGGCGGTGCGGAACGCCATTGACCTGTATCTGGATTTTCCGGTGGAAAATGAAGAAGAGCTGGCCGCCGTGGCGCGTGAGGCGAAGGAATCGGCCGATCGCAGCATCAAGAGGTTAGACGAAACGATTGCCTACCTGAATCGGGGGTTGAAGGCGATGAGGAAGCCGCGGTGAGTTGGGCGCTGGAATCGCTGGCGGCGATCAAGCGAATTATTTTGCTGGAAGACCGGATTCGGAATCTCACCGAGCAGTCGCAACGGCTGATGGATAGCTGCCAGGATCTAGACCGGCGGTTGATCCGGTTGGAAGCTAAGTTTGAGTTGCTGGAACGGATGGCGGCTCCCAGCCGCCGGAGTTTGCCGGAAAAATCCGAAAAGTGAAATGAAGATGATCCGCTTTGTGGTACGAGGGAAAAAGCTGGTGGAGGTTCGCAAAGGCGTTCCCCGGTTGCGGCGTGGGTGGGCGTTGATACGGGTGCGGGTGGCGGGGATATGCAATACGGATGTGGAGATTTTGCGTGGGTATCATGCGTTTCGCGGGACACCGGGGCATGAGTTTGTGGGCGAGGTGGTGGAGGTTGCGGGAGTTTCGGCGGGGGCGAAGAAGCGGTGGATTGGGAAGCGGGTGGCGGGAGAGATTAATGTCGCTTGCTCAGCTTATGGATTGCGGCCGGTTTGCGAATTTTGCAAGCGGGGGATGAAGACGCACTGCGCGCGGCGGACGGTGCTGGGGATTGTGGCGCATGACGGGGCGTTTGCGGAGTATTTGACGCTGCCGGTGGAGAATTTGCATGTGGTGCCGGATGGGGTGAGCGATGAGCAGGCGGTGTTCATCGAGCCACTGGCGGCGGCTTGCGAAATTTTGGAGCAGATTGCGATTCGGAAATTTCGCGCGGCGGCGGTCTTGGGGGATGGGAAGTTGGCGCAGTTGATTGCGATGGTGCTGCGGGCGGCAGGGTTGCGGGTGGTGATGTACGGAAAACACGCGAGCAAGTTGGCTTTGGCGCGGCGAGCGGGAATTGGGACGAAGAGGATTCGCGGGGACGCTGGCGATCTGGGGCGCGTGAAGGAGAGTTTCCGGCTGGTGGTCGAGGCCACGGGGTCGCCGAGCGGATTGATGCTGGCGCAGAGGATGACGGAGGCGCGGGGAACGCTGGTGCTGAAATCGACGTTTCATGGGGCGGCGGCGGTGGAAACGTGGCCGATTGTGGTGAAGGAGATTACGGTGGTGGGGTCGCGGTGCGGACCGTTTGCGAGGGCGATTGAGTTGCTGCGGTCGGGGAAAGTGGATCCTATGCCGCTTATTTCGCGGACATTTGCATTGAAGGATGCGGCGGGGGCGATTGATTGCGCGCAAAAGCGGGGCGTCATGAAGGTGCTTCTGAAAGTGTATTTCGCTTAGCGGATGTGTCGGGATTTCCGGCGATTGGAGTCTCTGCGTTCGAGCCAGTTGGAAATTCGCTGCCACGGCAGGATGCCGATCATAAGGATAATTGCCCCAAAGGCAGTGAGCCCAAGTGCGGGTGTGAAAGCAACTCGGCCGAATCTCTCACTGAACGAAACATGCCAAAAATAGCCGTGCGTAAATTCAAATAGACCGAAGATCACAAAGAACAGCCCAAGGATTACGAGGACTACCCGCAAGATCCAGTCGCTCGATGAGGGTGGGCTTTGTTTCACGCAGAACTTCTCCTTTAAAGGCGGTTGATGCAGGAGGCGACGCAAGCGGCGCCGAAGCCGTTGTCGATGTTGACGACGGTGACGTTGGAGGCGCAGGAGTTGAGCATGCCGAGGAGGGCGGCGACGCCGCCGAAGCTGGCGCCGTAGCCGGTGCTGGTGGGGACGGCGATGACGGGGACGGCGACGAGACCGCCGACTACGCTGGGGAGGGCGCCTTCCATGCCGGCGACGCAGATGATGACGCGGGCTTCGGTAAGTTCGCGGCGGTTATCGAGGAGACGGTGAATGCCGGCGACGCCGACGTCGAAGATTTGGGCTACGCGATTGCCCATTATTCTTGCGGTGAGGACGGCTTCTTCGGCTACGGGGATGTCGCTGGTGCCGGCGGAGACTACCAGGATAGTTCCTTTCCCTGAGATGGTTTTGGTGCGCTCGATGGTGATGACGCCGGAGAGGGGATGAAATTTTGCGGAGCGAGCGACGCGTTTGACGGCGGCAAACATTTTCGAATCGGCGCGAGTGACGAGAACATTTTGGGTGGAGGATTTTTTGTTGGTCATCGCGCGGACGATCTGGGCGACTTGCGCAGGGGTCTTGCCTTTGCCGAAAATGACTTCGGCATAACCCTGGCGGAGGGCGCGGTGGTGATCGACTTTGGCGAAGCCGATGTCCTCGAAGGGGAGATGACGAAGAAGTCCGGCGGCTTTGGCGGGAGTTAACGCACCAGCGTGAAGTTTCTCCAAAATTTTCAGCAGGTCTTGATAGTTCATCCGATTTGCGCCGGGGAATAGTCTAACACCGGCTGCCGGTGCGGCTACCGGGTGGGAGACGGAGCTGCGTTTTGCGCAGCATGAACGCGAAGGATGATTTGCATCGCAAGGCGACTCACCTCGGGCTCGAGGTAGTAGCCGCTGGCCTGGTTGATTTCGGGCAGCAATTCCTCGATGAGCGGGCCTTTTTGGTAATACTGATAATAGAGGAACTGAATCAAGGCGAGTTGCGCCTCTGGAGATTGGTTCTTCATGGCCTCGCGCAAGGCCGCGGCGCCGCCGATGTGATCGAGGGACCTTACCGTGGCATCGCGAACTCTTGGGTCGGGATCTGCCACCAAGGGAAGCAGTGACGGCAGGCTGCTTTCCGCAAGTCCGCCGAGACGTCCGAGTCCTTCGACGGCGTAGCGACGCACGGCAGGCTGAGGATCGGAGAGGGCCGCGGTGAAAAGGGGAACGAGTCGCCCCGGATCCCGGTCGGCCAGGGAGGAGAGAAGTGGAAAAACCTGAGCGCGGGCGACGGGGTCAGCGGGGTTGGAGGCTTCGACGAGCAAGCCGATGTCCGCGCGCCATGCCAGGGCGACCACCGCGTTGTTGCGGGTGGAAGGATCTTCGTCGCTGAGAGCGGCGAGAAGGCAACGGATGGCGCGCGAATCGGTTGTGTTGGAAAGTTCGTGAGCGGCACGAGAGCGGGCCGAATCGACGCCGTGGTGAAGGGACCAACAAAGGCCGTTGATGGTATGAAGCCAGAGGCTAAAACCCAAAACGAGAACTATGCAGGTTAATAAGATGTAAATGTAGAGGGGAATGCCGCGAAGTGGGGAGGTCACAGCGGGCTCCCGGGTTCTGGCGGGATGGAAAGAATTGGCGAAAGTGGAAGCGAGCAGGGTTGAAGTTCACGGGGAGCGGCGGCGTCTGCGAGAAGTTGCGCGAACCAGGCAATGAATGGGAGGCGGAGCATCCAGGCAAAGAAGGCCCAGGCGAGATGGATGTGCTCGAGCGCGCGAGCCATGGCGGCGATGCCGCGTTCTTCACCGGCGCCGCAAGCGTGGCGATAGAGGATTGCCGACGGAACTGCTCCGGGATAATCCACGCGCGAGGCGATGCGGAGACCTACGGGCTTTTGCGCCAGGAACCAGCGCATGAGATTGGCGCAGGGACCACAATCGAAATCGAGATAGAGAACGGCGGCTGACTCCTGGACAGGATTGCCGTTGTGCGGCTCTTGCGCGAACGTGGAAGGAATCCATGGCCGCCAGCGGGGAAGCCAGCGACGGACGTGGCGGCGATAGGCGAACCAATCCTCTCCGAAGCGGGCAGTTAGGTCGCGGTCTTCTCGGAGGCGGGCGATGGTGAGGCTATAGAAGAGGCCGAGGAAGGCGATGACGACGATGTAGGGATTTTTCCAGAAGCAGCCCCAGCCGGCGAGGACGCCAAATTTTCCGACTTGCATGGGATTGGCGACGTAGGCGTAGATACCGGTGATGACCAGTTTGCGCGGGGCGTCCTGGGGCATGGGCGTGCCGCGGCCCTGGGCGTGGAATTCCTGCATGGCGGTTAGGAGGAATACACCGGGAATGCAGAGAAGTTGGAGATAGATTTTGTTGAGTGCCGAGGATCGCTCGGACCAGGCGTGCCAGTTTCCACCGAAGAGATCGACAGCTAGGAGCGGCCAAACCCCAAGAATCAGTGCGGCGTGAAAAAGGATGTGTAAGACATTGCGCGAAGTGAGGTGACTGTCTTCGCGGGTCCAGCGGGCGAAGAGTTGCGCGGGGAGGAGGCAGAAGGCGAGTGTCAACAGTTCCACCAGCCAGAAAAGGATATTTGCTTGCGGGGTGATGCCGATGATGTGGAGTAAGAGGAGATCTCCTGCGAGGCCGACAGCTAGCAAGAGCGCAAGATTGAGTTCGGGGGAAAAAAAGGCGAGGAGCCAGCCCCAGAAAATGGCGCGCCCGAGGAGTAGCACGACGGGAGAGCCCAAGAGGAACGCGGTGGAGTTTGCATCGGCCCAGAATCCAAGGCGGGCTGCGACGATTCCGGCGAACGCGGCTGCGGGAAGGCACCAGGCGGAGGCGAGGAGGGCTGCCGCGTTTTTCTGGCGCGGCGCCTGGCCTTGCAGCGAGATGGTTGCAGAGTTCATCTCCTTCAGTGTGGATGAGTTTCGGGAGTTGGGGTGGCGAGGTTGTCGATGAGGTACCCGGCGGCCAGGCGGGCGGCGTAGCGTTCGGAGGGGCGGAAATACCAGGCGGGATCGAGGCCGCGGCGAAAGCGGAGCGTCCAGGTTACGCGGGTGTGGGTGGCGTCGAGCGGGGTCCACTGCACGAGGGATTCTTTCCAGGCCAGCCAGTGGGCGATGTGGCTGGAGTCGCCTTGGGGATGGAAGGTAACTGAGGAGTTGGTGCGGGCTGTGACGGTGAAGAGTTCGTCGCCGGGGTGGCCTTCGCCACCGGCGAAATGGATTACGCGCTGATCGCCAATTTGCAAACCGCTGCCGTGGGCTTCGACAGGCTTGGGGAAGCCGAGGCGGAAATAGCACGGGAGGGGGGTGTGGAAAGCGGGAGTTGCGGAGAGCGCAGATTCGACTTCGGCGGGAGTTGCGGCGACGGTGCGCTCGACGCGGATTTCTTCGTCCCTTGAGAGCGAGAGCTTTCCGGTTGTTCCTTCGAAGCTCATTACCGCGGCGATGACCCAGATGATGCATTGCGCGCCGGGATGGCCTTTGCTTCGGGCGGCGTCGGCGGACGCGCCTATGATTGCGGCGATGAAGTAGGCGATGGGAGCGGCCATGAGGACGCAGATGACGCCTTCGCCGAAGAGAATGGCGGAGATGAGGAGGCCGAGAGTGGTGCCCTTCATGGCGCCGCCGAGGGCGCTTTTGGCGCGCGGCAGGAGACTCATAAAAATGGCGAGGCCGGCGGGGAGGCCGATGAACATTACGGAGGTGGTCTCCAGCTTGTGGGTGTAGATGACGCGCAAGGAGATGCTGACCAGGAACATGAGCAGGATGAAGCCAGCGAGTTTCCATTGGTCATCGGTGATCGGCCGCGGCGGAGGCGGTGAAGGTGGCCGGGGTTGCCAGTTGGCGGGGAGTTGGTTATTTGGCGGTGTGCTCATCGGGGCGTCCTCCAAAGACGGAATCGAGAATAGTTGTGAGCTTCAGCAAGACTTCGGAGAGGAATGGAATCCGGGTGATGAGGGGGAGATAGGAGAGGGCAGATTCGGCTAGGCTGACGAGTTCGCGGGTGGAGCGGCCGGATTCGGTGCGGTCGTTGACACGGAAGTAGAGGAGACCGAGATGGAGTACATAAAGGAGTTTGGCCAGGCTGACGGCGGTGGCCGGGTCTGGGGCATCCTTTGAGTCGCGGACCAGTTGGGCAAAGGCTGCCTGCATGCGAGTGCGGATTTCGGCGGAGGCGTCGCCGAGGACGGCGATGCGCGAGGTGGGATTGAGGGCGGAGGAGAGTAGGAAGCCGATCAGTTCGCGATGGGGCTCGATCAAGGCGAGTTTTACTTCCATGGCGGCGGCGAAGCGGTGGGCTAGTTTACCTTCCGCGAGTTGGGGGACTTGCTGGATGAATTGGTCGGCGAGGGATTGATAGAAGGCCAGGACGAACTCTTCCTTGCAGAAGAAGTAGCGATAGGCCAGGCCAAGCGAAGAGCCGGATTCGGTGGCGATTTGGCGCATGGTGGTGTTCTCGTAACCATTTGTGCGGAATAGGGTTAAGGCGGTTTGAAGGATGCGCCCGCGGGTGCGTTCGGCCTTGTTGGGAGACTCGGGGGAGGGATGTTCGATTAAAGTGAACATGTTCATTTCTATCAATTCAGAGGCATTTTGTCAAGGAGTTTTTTGCCTGGCTTGCGACTCCTGATGGCGGGTCAGTCTCCGATTGCGGCGTCAATCTGGTACTGAATTTTTGTTTGCTGGGCAGCCACGACACAATGCGTGTGTAGTTGAACGCATGAAGGTTTACAGCAGCCACCTAAGTCTTGTAGTTTCTGGCCACCGGCCTGGAGCTGAGGTTGCTTCTGAAAGAGTCGGGGAGATTGTTGATGCCACCTGTCAGCCCATGTTCTGTCGGCGTTCACAAGCCGCATCCAACACCCATGCAGCTAGTCGTGCTTCTTGGCGCCCTACTGATCGCGGCGGCCACGGCTTATGCCCAAGCATCTCGTCCGTCCAGGCAATACATTGGTCCCAAGGTCCGGGTATTGAGTTCCATCGCCGCGTTCAAACAGATAGAACCAGGTGTCGGGTGGGTGATAGCGGACGAGCGCCTATTATGGACCGCTAGTGACGGTGCAGTGTGGACTGATATTACGCCTCCTGGAACGACACCTGATGGCCTTTCGAGCGTTTATGCGCTGGATAGTCGGCACCTGTGGGCAGTAAGGCTCGACATGCCCGGAGACTGGGCAGAGAGGTACCCGTGGCGTCTCCTTCGCTCGACGAATGCGGGACAGACTTGGAGCACTCTGCAGTTTGACGCTGCGTCGTTTCCCAAGCTCAAAAAGACACATGCACAGCCACGCGAGTTGTTCTTTGCCGATCCGGATCATGGCTGGTTTCTGTGGAGAGTTCCTACTGGCACGCAGCTGAGTGCGGGGATCTTGCTCTCGACCCAGAACGGCGGACGAACGTGGACCGAGCTAGACTGGCCTCCGTCTGCCCACGGGGTCGCCTTTTATACCGCGAGAGATGGCTGGACGACAGGCCAGCCCGATAGCAATGAGCTATGGGTAACGCATGACGCCGGGCAAAGCTGGACGCAGAAAAGCGTTGCTCCGCCGGACAGCTGTAAAGACTGTCGGCCAAGCTACGATATCCCGAAGTTCCGAAATCTAACGGATGGAGTCGTTGCGATTACGTTTGCGGACGACACCAATGCCGACGGTCGCTATGTCAACACGACCTACGTGACACATGACGGTGGAAACTCCTGGCAAGCCATCGACGTCTTCGAGAAGAACGATCCCTTTCCTGGCAATAACGGTTCCAGTTGCGAAGTCGACATGGATGTAGTGCGAGTTTTTTCGGACCAAGAACATGGGATGCGGATCCGAACGGCCGCCGGTGCAATTGAACCACCTTACCCCGAGGAGCTTCCTCCGCGCGGCTTGACAGGGCTCGTCGACTTTGTCGACCTTCGCCACGGTTGGCTCCAATACGGCTCGATGAGATGTTTCAAGCTCCCCGAACGAGGCGTATTGAGGTGCCAGGAAGTAGCCACCTCAACGGACCTCCTCTCCACCTCGGACGGGGGTAGGACGTTTAAGGTCATCTGACCAACACCCAAGCCGACTCGCTAGCTCCGTGGCCTTTCAGACCGCGACTGCGGCCCGGAAAAGCAGCGTTGTGGATCAAGGTGATGCCCTGAGCCACTGGTCATGACGCTTGACTCCTGGGAAGTCGAGTAATCGGAAGCTGAGCCACTACCCGACCCTTGCTATTCTTGACTTAGCCTGATTGCGCTGCGAGACTGATTCTTCCGCGCCTAATTCCATGCTTTCCAACAAGGGAAAAACCATTACGGTGGGAGTTACCGGAGCGAGCGGGGCGATCTTCGCGCAGAAGACGCTGCGATTGCTGGAAGAGGATGCGCGCGTTGCGCGGATTCACCTGGTGGTGACGGAGACGGGGCAGCGGTTGTTTGCGGAGGAGTTGGGGATTACTTCGGGGGATTTGAAGAAATTGCCGGGGCGGGTGCTGGGGCGGGCGCCGAAGAAAATTGAGGTGGTATCGAATAAGGATGTGGGGGCGGCGATCGCTTCGGGGAGTTATGAAGTGGACGCGATGATCGTGATTCCCTGCACGGTTGGGGCGCTGGCGTCGATTGCGAGCGGGATTTGCGACGATTTGGTGGCGCGTTCGGCGGACGTGATGCTGAAGGAGGGGCGGAAGCTGATCCTTTGCGTGCGGGATACGCCGTTCAACCGGATTCACCTGGAGAATATGTTGCGGGCGCAGGCGGCGGGGGCGGTGATTATGCCGGTGGTGCCGTCGTTTTATCACCGGCCGAAGAGTATTGATGACGTGGTGACGCAGTTTGTCTGCCGGGTGCTGGGACAGGCGGGATTGCCGCAGGAAAAGATGTTTCGATGGATGGGAAGCGCGGCGGGGCGAAAGGCGGAGGGCTGAAGCATGGCAGGGCGGATGCGCACGGTGCTGGAGATGATCAAGTTTGAGCACTCGGTGTTTGCGCTGCCGTTTGCGCTGACGGGGGCGCTGCTGGCGGCGCGTGCGAAGGCGCACGGGTGGCCAACGCTGCGGCAGGTTTTGTGGATTGTGGTGGCGATGGTGGCGGCGCGGTCGGCGGCGATGACTTTGAACCGGATTGCGGATTTGCGGTATGACAAGGAGAATCCGCGGACGAAGATGCGGGCGCTGGCTACGGGGGCGCTGTCGGTTTCGTTTGCGTGGATGTTTACGGTGATTGCGGTGGGGGTGTTTTTTGTGGCGGCGTGGCAGTTGAATCTTCTGGCGTTGGAACTTGCTCCAGTGGCTATCGCGATTCTGTTTTTTTATTCGTATACCAAGCGGTTTACGCACTGGTCGCATCTGTTTTTGGGTTTTGCGCTGGGGATTTCGCCGGCGGCGGCGTGGATTGCGATTACCGGCGGACTGGATTGGCGGATGCTGATACTGTGCGGGGCCGTGACGCTGTGGGTGGGCGGGTTCGACGTGCTGTATGCGTGCCAGGATGTGGAGTTTGATAAGGATGCGGGGCTGTATTCGGTGCCGAAGCGATTTGGAATTGCCGGGGCGTTGCGCGTTGCGCGGGTGATGCACGTCGGGGTGGTGGCGTTGTTGAGTTGGCTGGCGTATGGATTTGGGTTGCCGTGGCCGGCTTGGGCGGGGATTGTGGTGGTGGCGGCGCTGCTGGCTTACGAGCACTCGCTGGTGAAGGCCGACGATTTGAGCAAGCTGAACGCAGCGTTTTTCACCGTGAACGGCTATATTAGTATGTTGTTCCTGGTGTTCTGGGGAGCGGCAGCGGCGTTATGGCGGGTTTGAAGTGTTTGATTATTTCGAAGAAAGAATTCAGGTAGCGGTGGGGCTGAATCTGCTATCTAATTGATTGAGAAAACCGTGGCTGAACTTACGATTAATGACGCGACTTTAAGACCCATCGCCGACAAGGTGCTGGGGGGCGAGCGACTTTCGTTTGAAGATGGCGTGGCGTTGTACCGGTCGCCGGATTTGCTGGCGGTTGGGTGGCTGGCGAACTACGTGCGGGAGAAGCGGCACGGGAATGTGGCGTATTACAACGTCAACCGGCACATTAATCCGACGAATGTTTGCGTGGCGCATTGCAAGCTGTGCGCGTTTGGGCGGGATCCCAACGCTCCCGGCGCTTATACGTATGCGCTGGAAGAGATTTACCAGCGCGCGGCGCAGGGCGTGCGCGAGGGCGCGACGGAGTTTCATATTGTGGGCGGGCTGCATCCCGACCTTTCGTTCGATTATTTTCTGGAGATGATCAGCGGGCTGAAGAAGCGGCATCCGCAGGTGCATTTGAAGGCGTTTACGATGGTGGAAGTGCACTATTTTGCGCGCATCGCGAAGCTGACCATTGAGGAAACGCTGAAGAGGATGAAGGAAGCCGGCGTGGATTCGTGCCCGGGCGGGGGCGCGGAGATTTTTCATCCGCGGGTGCGGAAGATTATCTGCGACCACAAGGTAAGCGGGCGGATGTGGCTGAATATCGCGAAGAAGGCGCACCGAATCGGGTTGCGGTCGAATGCAACGATGCTGTATGGGCACGTGGAGACTGTGGAAGAGCGAGTGGACCATCTGGTGCTGCTGCGCGAGGCACAGGATGAGACGCACGGGTTTGTGGCGTTCATTCCGCTGGCGTTTCATCCGGACAATACGGCGCTTTCGCACGTTCCGAAGCCGACGGGGTATGACGATTTACGGTGCATCGCGGTTTCGCGATTGATGTTGGATAATTTCGATCACATAAAGGCGTATTGGATCATGCTGACGCCGAGTATTGCGCAGATTGCGTTGCGGTTTGGGGCGAACGATCTGGACGGAACCGTTGTCGAAGAGAAGATTTATCACGACGCGGGGGCGAAGACTTCGGAGTTTACGCCACTGGGGGAGTTGGAGCGGCTGATCCGCGCGGCGGGGCGGGTGCCCGTGGAGCGGGATACGCTTTACAATCCTGTGGATCGCAGCAAGCTTCCGCCGATTGTTCCGGCTACGCCGCCGGGACTGGTGTCGTTGAGTCTGAACGCGTAGACTCCCAATCTCTGTATGCCTGAACTTGCGCACAGTGCAGGCGAAGTAATCTCATACCTTGAGATGTGCCAGGCGTGGAGCGCCAGCCTCCAACGCGGTATGAATTTCCATCTCCGCCCTGATTGCAGTGTGATTTTGATGAGCCGCCGCACAAATGCTCCCTACCGTGACAGGATCGAGGAAGATGGCGGCGTCCTCATTTATGAGGGGCATGATGTTCCTCGCTCATTAGTTATGCCGAATCCGAAGATCGTCGACCAACCTTTGAAAACGCCAGGCGGGAAGCTTACGCAAAACGGCATGTTCACGAAGGCCGCTGAAAAGGCTAAGAAGGGATCGGCACTTCCCGAGTTAGTGGCCGTCTACGAAAAGATTCATGCTGGAATTTGGGCCTTCAACGGATTCTTTCAGCTTACGGACGCGTGGACGGAGCCTGACGGTCAACGATCGGTTTTCAAATTCCGATTGGAACTCTCCGAGGCGGCTGAAACGGCTAGCTCATCTCCGAGCGACGAACCCCTCCATAATCGCCTGATCCCGTCAGCCATAAAACTCGAGGTTTGGAAGCGAGACAAAGGCTGCTGCGTGCTTTGCGGTAGTCAAAAGAATATTCACTTCGATCATGATCTGCCTTTCTCGAGGGGCGGTTCGTCGCTATTGGCCGCAAATATCAGGCTGCTTTGTGCTAAGCATAACCTTTCAAAGGGCGCAAAAATACAATAAGAACCCTGAATTACAACGATCAACCCGACAGTCAGAAAAAGAGAAGAAGTGAGACCACACTAAATAAACCGATGAGCTAAGAGGAGTATCAAGAGCACATGAGGACAATTCTGCTTTTGACCGTCTCCAACATATTTATGACGTTTGCGTGGTATGGGCACTTGAAGTATCGGGGGGTGGCGCTGTGGAAGGTGATTTTGATCAGTTGGGGGATTGCGTTTTTTGAGTATTGCTTTCAGGTGCCGGCGAACCGGTATGGGTCTTACGAATTTAATCCCGCGCAGCTCAAGACCATTCAGGAAGTGATTACGCTATCGGTGTTTTCTGTTTTTTCAATCACGTATCTTGGGGAACCGATGAAGTGGAACTATCTGGTGGGGTTCGGCTTCATTACGCTGGCAGCATTCTTTATCTTCCACAAGTGGTAGAATCCAGGCCGGCTGCGTAACCCCCTCGAGTTCCCGCGAATCCAAGTTCCCAGCAGAGCAGCCCCAAATGAAGTGAGAAGTCCGTTGAAAGGAGCATCACTATGCAACGCAAAGCTTCGGCAGTCTGGCAAGGCGACCTGAAAACCGGGAAGGGGTCCATCTCGACCGATAGCGGAACACTGAAGGAGGCGCAGTATTCGTTCTCGACACGATTTGAAAATGGGGTGGGGACGAATCCCGAGGAGTTGCTGGCAGCGGCACATGCCGGGTGTTTTACGATGGCGCTTTCGGCGCAACTGGCGGGGGCGGGGATGGTAGCGTCGAAGCTGGAGACCACCTGCACGATTTCGCTGGAAAAAGTGGGCGAGGGTTTTTCGATCACCAAGAGCCATCTGGATTTGAAGGCGACCATCCCGAACGCCGACAAGGCCAAGTTTGAGGCCGCAGTGAAGGGCGCGGAAACGGGGTGCCCGGTCTCAAGGCTGTTCAAGGCGGAAATCACGGTGAACGCGCAGCTGGTCACTTCGATCTCGGCTTGATTCGAGGGAGCGCCACGTTGAAAGAGGCAGGGTTCGCATGATCCTCGCTCCGGGTGTATTCATTGGCGGCGTCGTTATTTTCTTGATTGTGATCTGGGATGCGTTCGAAGCCATCATCCTGCCACGGCGGGTTACGCGTAAATTCCGGCTGACGCGCTTTTATTTTCTGTTCACGTGGGTGACCTGGAAATTTTACGCACGGTTGATCCCGTCGAGAAAACGGCGGGAATCTTTCCTGGGCTTTTACGGGCCGATCTCGCTGCTAGTGCTGATTGGAGTGTGGGCCGTCGGACTGGTCATAAGCTTCGCGATGATGCAGTACGGATCGGGGTCGGCGGTAAATGTGTCGGGAAGCGCGCCGAGTTTTTACACGGATTTGTACCTGAGCGGAACAACGTTTTTTACGCTGGGTTTGGGCGACGTGGTGCCACGCTCGGGCGTGGCGCGGTTTCTGGTGGTGGTGGAATCGGGATTTGGATTCGGGTTTCTTGCCGCGGTCATAGGCTATTTGCCGTTTATTTACGGATCGTTCGCTGAACGCGAGACGGAGATTGTGCTGCTGGATGCGCGGGCCGGCACGCCTCCGACCGCGGGAGAACTGCTGCTGCGGCACACGTTTGCCGGCGGGCATGAAGCGTTGCGCGAGTTGTTCAAGGATTGGGAGCGCTGGTCGGCGAAGGTACTGGAAAGCCATCTTTCGTATCCGGTGCTGGCGTATTTTCGTTCGCAGCACGATAACCAGTCGTGGATCAGTTCGCTGACGGCGATACTTGACGCTTGCGCGCTGACGATTTCGGGGATGGAGGAAGTCTGCGCGAGGCAGGCGCAACTGACGTTTGCGATTGCGCGGCATGCGGTTGCTGACTTGTGCCAGGTTTTTTCGGCCGTGCCGCAGCTTCCGGGGCAGGATCGCCTGCCGCCCGAGGTATTGCGGCTGATCCGGGAAACCTTGGGGAAGCATGGGACAGTCCTGGCCACGACGCCCGAAGCGGATCGGAAGCTCGCGGATCTTCGCAAGCTGTATGAGCCTTATGTTTATGCGCTGGCGGAGCGGTTCGATCAGAGCTTGCCGCCGTGGGTGCCCGCGAAAAAGACGAAGGACAATTGGCAGACGACAGCGTGGGCGAAAACCGCGGCGGGATCCGAGGCTGCGGCGCTGGTGCCTGACGATCATTTTTGATTTGCGCGGCGCTTTTGTAGTGAAAACTCGCTTCTTCGATTTCAATTTTGGCGGGAACCTAATTTCCCGGCATCTTGGTGTCACTCGGTCGATCACGATTTCATCTAAGAGAACGAGACAGCGGTAGCCCTCGGGAGAAATGCCATGAAAGCAATTCAGGTACACAAGTTCGGCGGGCCGGAAGTTTTGCAATTGGAGGAGATTGCCACGCCAAAGCCGGGCGCGGGGCAGGTGCTGGTGCGGGTGAAGGCTATCGGCGTGAATCCTTATGACACTTACATGAGGAATGGAACGTACGCGATCAAGCCCGTGTTGCCGTACACGCCAGGATCGGATGCCGCCGGTGTGGTGGAAGCGGTGGGCGAGGGCGTGACGAAGGTGAAGGCTGGCGACCGGGTGTATACGGCCAAAACACTGAGCGGGGCGTATGCCGAGTACACGTTGGCGCTGGAATCGCAGGTGTTTCCCTTGCCGGCGAAGATTTCGTTTGCGCAGGGAGCCGGGTTGTGGGTTCCGTATGGCACGGCTTATACAGCGATTCATCATCATGGGCACGGACGGCCCGGGGAGACTTTGCTGGTACACGGGGCGAGCGGCGGGGTGGGCATTGCCGCGGTGCAAATCGGCCGGGCGATGGGGATGAAAGTTTTGGGAACCGCGGGCTCGCAGAAGGGGCTGGAGTTGGTGAAGAAAGAGGGCGGGCATGAGGCGTTCGACCACACGAAGCCGGATTGCGCCGATGCGATTGCGAAGGCGACCGGCGGACATGGCACGGATGTGATTTTGGAGATGCTGGCTAACGTGAATCTGGCTACGGATTTGAAGCTGCTGGCGATGAATGGCCGGGTGATTATCATCGGGAATCGCGGGGAGATTACGATCAACCCGCGGGAGTTGATGGCGCGGCGGGCCACGGCGAAGGGATTTACGTTGTGGGCGGCGACGGAAGCGGAGGCGGCGGAAATCCACGCGGCGATTGGGGCCGGGCTGGAGAACGGGACGCTGCGGCCGATTGTTGGGAAAGAGTTGGCTTTGAAGGATGCGGCGCAGGCGCATGTGGACATTCTTACGCCGGGGGCGCAAGGGAAAATTGTTTTGATCCCATGATGTGGCGGCAAGACGCCGGCTTGGTCCTTTAGCTCCACCCCACGGTACGCAGAAAAATTCCCGCGGCGGCTCCGGCGAGGACTAGCCATGTGGAATTGATCTTATAGCGGAAGACGAGGACGGCGCTCGCCAGGGCGAGGATTGCGGCTGGGATATTTATTAGGGCGGCGCGGGCGAATTGGCAGCCGACAAAGGCCATGAGCGCGACGGCGGCTGCGTTCACACCATCGAGAAAGGCGCCGGCCAGCGGAGATTTGCGCAGCCTGGTCAGGAATCTGGACGTGAGGCCCACATAGACGAACGCGGGCAGGAACATTCCGAGGGTGGCGAGGGCCGCTCCTTTCCAGCCGGCGAGGATGAATCCGATAAAAGTGGCGACGGTGAAGAATGGGCCGGGGGTGGCCTGGCTGACGGCGACGGCGTCGAGGAGTTGCGAATCGGTTAGCCAGTGGAGTTTTACGACCAGGTCGGCGCGCAAGACGGGCAAGAGGACGTAGCCGCTGCCGACGAGGACCGCGCCGATTTTCAGGAAGTAGAAGAGGATGGGCAGGACGCCGACCGCTGTGGCTGCGCTGCCGCCGCTTAGTCCAAACCACGCGCCGAGAACCGCGCGATTTCCGACGAGGGTCTTCCCTTCGCGAATTGCCATCCACAAGAGGCCCGCGCCGATCAGAAGCAATACGGCGTGGGCGCCGACGAGCGCGAGAATAATTACAACGAGAGCCAGCACGACTAGCGGCAGTGTTCGCAGCGCCGTTTTGCCGAGATTCCAAACTGCCTGAGCGACCAGGGCCACGACTACAGGCTTGATTCCGAAGAGCAGGCCGCTGACTTGGGGGAGCGTGCCGAATTTGAGATAGGCCCAGGCGAGGCCCAGCACCAGGAACGCCGCCGGTAAAATGAAGCAGGCGCCGGCGACGATGAGTCCCGCGAGGCCGGCGCGGATTTCTCCCAGGTAAATCGCAAGCTCTGTTGAGCTGGGACCCGGCAGCAGGCTGACGGCTCCCACGAGATCCAGAAAGCGTTCGCGTGACAGCCATGCGCGGCGCTGGACAAAGCGTTCTTCCATCATGGCGACATGGGCGGCGGGGCCGCCATAGGCCAGGAATCCGAGGCGGAGAAATTCTTTGGCCACTTCGGCGAGAGTTCCGCGGGGCTCGGGGGCTGTGGGGTTTTCTGTTTGCATGCGGGTGTGCATCACTATGATACAAAATTTGCCTCATATTCCCGATGAACGGGGGACACACGTTGGTAGGGGGCTTTTTGGGTGCCGGAATTGGGGCGGCGGCGGGCGGAGGCAGAGGGCAGCTATTTCGCATGTCCTTCAGGCCCTAGATAAGTTCGAGTTCCTCGAACACCGTAGAAGCCGGGCGGCTTTGTACCGGTACGTTTAGGACTAAATTTCCATTGAAAAAGGCGGGATTCGTGCGCGAGGTCACATCGAACGGGGGTGACGACGGGTAACGTACGGGACAACGGTCACCGACGGCTTGCTTGTGGAGTCGGGCGGCGGCGGTTGGGTTTGCGTTGTGGTTTAGGAAAACCTCGGGCCTCGAAGGCCCGAGCTACAGAAAGCGGAGTTGAATATGAAACTTACTTACTTTTTGATTTGGGTGGTTGGAGGCGGGTTAGTGGCGCTGGAAGCTTATGCATGCTTTGGGTTGTTGCAGTTTTCGCAGGTGCAGGAGGACGCGGAGGATGAGAGGATGTGGGAAATTCTGATGCGTCCCGACCGGACTCAGGTCTGAAGTTGGAGCCTGGAGATTCGTTTGCGGCATTGCGTCAGGGACCGCCGGGGATGGGGCATGTGGAGGTTTGGGTTCCATGTCGCGGTAGATTGTGGTGGCGCTGGGAAAAGCCTCAGGCCTGGAAGGCCTGAGCTACCAATTGCGGGATAGAGATTGGGCGGTGAAGAGGGCTAGTTTACGGAAGAGGGGTTCGGCTTGGGCTTCCTTTTGCTGGGGCGGTAGTTTCAAGAGTTGGTCTAGTTCGGATTGCAAATCCTGAAGATCTTTTGCATTGGCGTGGTCCGCCAGACGGCGGAAGAGGTGGTGGTGTGCTTGCTTGCGCTCCATGACTTCGAGGCCATCGAGGATTTGGCGATGCGCTGTTCCTTCCCAGATGGCGAGAATCATGGCTTCGCGGAGCCAGCGCTCGACACCGTATTCGGCGAGGACGCCGAGGCCGCCGTGAACTTCCATGGCCCACTTTGCGGTGTCCACGGCGAATTCGGCGGTCCAGTATTTCGCTAGATGGGCTACCAGCCGGAAGAGATGGTAGCGATCGGAGTAGGGAGGGCGTTCCATCCAGACGTCGTTGAGGAGGTGGACGGATTCCCAGGCGAGGGCAAAGGCGGCGCGAAGTGTTTTTAGGCGAGTTTCGAATTGATGACGGAGCAGAGGGTGATCGAGGATGGGCTTGGCGAAGGCGGTGCGCTGTTCGGCGTAGGAAAGCGCGTCGGCCATGGCGCGTTGGGCGAGCGCGACGCTTACTACGCTGTTCGCTACGCGAGAGAGATTCAGGACTTCGAGAATCATGTAGATTCCGGAGTCGGCGGAACCGAGGAGATAGGCTTCGGAGTCTTGGAGTTCCACCTCTCCAGTGGGAACGGAGCGAGTGGCAATTTTGTCTTTCAGGCGGCGAACAAAATAGTTGAGTTCGCCGTTTTTGCGGTGGCGAGGGACGAGGAACAGGGCGAGGCCGCGGACACCGGGCGCGGCGTCTTTGGGGCGCGCGGCTACGACGGCCAGCTCGGCGTTGGCGTTGCTGGTGAAATATTTTTCGCCGGTGAGGCGCCAAGCGTCGCCCGCGGGCCGGGCGATTGTTTCGACGGCGGCGCCCAGGTCGGAGCCGCCTTTGATTTCGGTCATCCAGGTGGCGCCTTGCCAGACGGAATCGTCCTTGCGGGTGAGGTGCGGGAGGAAGCGAGATTGCAGTTCGGGGCTGCCATATTTCGCGAGAGGAACGGTGGTGCCGAGGGAGACGGTGTACGGGCAGCAAATGCCGGGATCGTGGAAGGAGATGGTGTGCATCAGGAGATAGGTGGGGATTAGAGATCTTTCGTCCAGAGCGCGCCAGACTACGCCGGCGCGGTAGCCTCGCTTTAACATGGTTTGGTATTCGGGAGGGTAGAGAATTTCGTCCACGCGGTTTCCGAGGCGATCGAACATGCGGAGCCAGGGGGTTCCGGTGCGGTCGATGGCATCGGAGATGGGAAGGCCTGCGGTGTTCCACCAGCACTGTTCAGCTTCGAGGAGGTCGCGGTGGGGGATATTTTGAAGATTGGAGTCGAGAAAGTTCAGTGGGGAACGAAGGGCGTTGAGGTCGGTCATTTGGGGGGATGGTATGTCGGGGGGATTCGAGCGTCAAGAAGAGCGTGGGGTGCATGAGTGAGAGAGTAGCGCGGAATACAAGCGGGGCGAAAATGAGTAGAATGAATGGCTCGCGGGGAGCACGCGCCTGATCGGCGCGCTTTGAGTTTTCCGTTGGAGTTTGGGAAGACGTTTGGAGAGACGCGGATCTTGTTGAACTTCGCTCTGATGGCATTTGCGGCGCTGGGCCAGGGTGGACTTAGCCACTACTGGCACAAAATCACGGACAAGACATTCACCGGAGTGTACAACGCCAACGCTTTTGATTTGGCGATGATGATTCCGTATTTCATCGTGCTGTTTATCCTGGCGACGTACGGGCTGCACCGGTACGTGCTGCTTTACGATTACTTTGTGTATCGGAAGAATATTCCGCAGGCGCCGCCCGCGGTGGAAAACTGGCCCAAAGTTACCATACAGCTTCCGATCTTCAACGAGCGGTACGTGATTGAGCGGCTGGTGGACGCGGTGGCGCAGTTCGATTATCCGCGGGAGTTGCTGGACGTGCAGGTTCTGGACGATTCGACGGACGAAACGCGGGAGGTGGCGCGGGCTTGCGTGGAACGGCACGCAATGCAGGGCCTGCCGATTTCGTACATTCACCGGACGAACCGCGAAGGATACAAGGCCGGGGCATTGGAAAACGGGTTGAAGACGGCGCGGGGGGAGTTCGTGGCGATTTTTGACGCGGATTTTATTCCCCAGAGCGATTTTCTACGACGGACAGTTCCGTATTTTCTGGACCCCGCAAGTGACGGGAAGATCGGGATGGTGCAGACGCGCTGGACATATTTGAACAGCGACTATTCCTTGCTGACCCGGGTGGAGACGATTTTGCTGGACGGGCATTTTGTGATTGAGCATGGGGGGCGTTCACGGCGGGGCACGTTTTTCAATTTCAACGGGACGGCAGGAGTGTGGCGGCGGGCGGCGATTGATGCGGCTGGCGGATGGGAGCACGACACGCTGACGGAAGACACGGATTTGTCGTATCGGGCGCAACTGAAGGGCTGGAAGTTTTTGTATTTGCCGGAGATCGAGTGCGCTTCGGAGCTGCCCGTGGACATGAATGGGTTTAAGGCGCAACAGGCGCGCTGGGCAAAGGGCCTGATGCAGACGGCAAAGAAAATTCTGCCCAAGGTGTTCCGCTCGGATGTGCCGTTTTACGTGAAGTCGGAGGCATTTTTTCACCTCACCGCGAATATTTCTTATCCGTTGATGGTGCTGCTTTCGACGATGCTGCTGCCGGCGATGATTGTGCGGTTTTATCAGGGATGGTTCCAGATGCTGGTGATTGATTTGCCGCTGTTTTTGGCGTCCACGTGCTCGATTTCGAGCTTTTATCTCGCGGCGCAGAAGGAGTTGCGGCCGAAGACGTGGCTCAGCACGTTTCTGTACATGCCGTTCGTGATGGCTACGGGCATCGGCATCAGCGTGCGGAATGCGCAAGCGGTGCTGGAGGCCATCGCGGGAAAGAAATCGGAGTTCGCGCGCACGCCGAAATTCAGCATCGAGGGGAAGACTGGGACGTTTGCGGCGAAAAAATATAAGAATAAGGCGGGGTGGATGCCGTATTTCGAGGTGGCGCTGGGGCTGTATTTTGGCCTGACGGTGGTCTATGCGATCATCAACGAAAATTACGCCACGGTGCCGTTCCTGCTGCTTTTCGTGTGGGGGTATTTGTACACGGGATTTATGTCGCTGAGCCAATCGTGGTTCGCGCATCTGCGATTTGGGGTGAACGCGCCGGAGATGCGGGCGGCTTCGTCTGGTGCGCCTGGATTCTAATTTTTGGTCTAAACGGCGACAGAGAAGCACAGAAAACGGTTACAAGACTTTTATGTGAATTTTCTTGCTAACAAGGTTGCATGGGCGCAAGCTGGAGTTATGTTCTCCTGGGCCCGCGGAATTACCCGGCACATCACCGCCGACGAACTCGCCAATACACTTACTCACGGATTTGGGCTGGTGTGCAGTGTCATCGGCTTCGCGATTCTTCTGGGTGTCGCCATCGTGCGCGGCGGGAAGTGGCAGATTCTCGGCTGTGCGATTTTTGGGGTCACGATGGTCTGCCTGTACGCCGCGTCCACCTGCTATCACGGCATTTCTTCGCCGCGTGCCAAGCGCTTGTTCATGATATTTGACCATTGCGCCATCTACCTGCTGATCGCCGGCACCTATACACCATTTTTGCTGGTGAATCTGCGGGGGAGTCTCGGGTGGTCGCTGTTTGCGGTGATCTGGAGCGTTGCCGTAGTGGGAATCCTGTTCAAGCTGTGGTTCGCGGACCGTTTCCCGGTGATATCGGTAGCGGGCTATGTCGCGATGGGCTGGCTTGGGATTATCGCCGCGCACCAAATGTATATCCATGTGCCGCTCACCGGGCTGGTGTGGATCGTGATGGGGGGATTGGCCTATTCGATTGGGGTGATTTTCTATGCCTGCAAGAAGATTCCGTACCACCACGTCATCTGGCATTTGCTGGTGATAACCGGCAGCGCCTGCCACTACATCGCTATCCTCTATTCTGTTTTCCCCCGCGGTTGATAGGCCGAGTCAGGAGATGGCGGCGGCCACTCCTCAGCCGGCTTGCATCAAGATTCCTTGGCGGCCTGCGCCAGCCATTCTTCCAGCATCGGAACGTATTTCTCGTCTATCTCCACGAAGGCCACGCCGGCACCCATATTGGGTTGCGAATAAATAATTCGGCCCTTGGCCTGGATCACTTTGTTTTCTTCTCTCCAGATTTTCAGCAGGACACTGGTATGCACAGGGAAGGGATTCATCATATCCAGGTAGCAGCCGTGGCGGCTCAACTCGCTGACACGCGAGGCCACGCGCACTTCGGATTTTTCTTCCAGCAACTCGGCGCTGGCAAAGAACATGTACCTAGGCGTACGGCGTCGTTCGCGATCCATGATTCCTCCCCGGCTGGGCACAGTCGTGTGGCGGAGCGGGCATCGTTGTGCGTTAGCTCTATCTTCTCCTGCTTTCGGGAGAAATGCTTGAGGGTTTGCCCTGAGCGGCACTAGGGTTGGGCCTGTGTCGAATGCTCAATCGCCAAGATCGAATGAACGGCAGTTTTGGCTCAGAGTGGACTTCAGGTTCTTCCCTGCGGGGGAGAGCCGCGGGGCTGGAACCCCGAGATACAGGATTGGATTTTGCTGCGCGGATGGGATTGCGTTGGAGTAAGGGAAACCCTCGGGCCTGGAAGGTCCGAGCTACAGGTGGGGGCCACTTCGATTGGCGGTTGGATGATCACACCGGCCCACACGGTGTTGCCTTATACTGGGATAATGACGAGAGGTGGAGCGTAGACGATGAGTGAACGCAAGCATGAATTGGGTACGAGCCGAGTGCGGCTGATATTGGTGGCGCTGATCCTGCTGCTGGGGGCTTATTGGATGGGTGCGCGGTATGGACCGCGTCAGTCCCAAGAGGTGGAAGCGCGGCGGTTGGGCGCGGGGCAGAACGGATTGATGGTGAAGAATGCGCCCGAGCATTCCGAGGTGCTGACCGAGGAAGAGTCCATCAACGTGCGGATTTACCGGCAGGCGTCGCCGGCGGTCGCCAACATTCTTACCAAAGCCACCGAATATGATTTTTTCATGGATCCCGTGCCGGTGGAGGGAGCCGGATCCGGATTTGTGATTGATCCTCGGGGCTACATCCTTACCAACTATCACGTGGTGGCCGGCGCGCAGACCATCGAAGTGATTCTGGGCGACAAGGCCCGCTATCCGGCGAAATTCATTGGTGCCGACCAGCGCAACGACGTGGCTCTGCTGAAAATCGAGCCGAAAGGCAAGCCGCTGGCTTCGCTGACGCTGGGAGATTCCGGCGCGTTGCAGGTTGGGCAGAAGGTGCTGGCCATCGGCAACCCGTTTGGATTTCAGTCCACGCTGACGACCGGGGTCGTGAGCGCATTGGGACGCACGGTGCAGACGAGCCAGAGTACGTTTATTGATGAAGCGATTCAGACGGATGCTTCGATTAACCGCGGGAATTCCGGGGGGCCGCTGATTAACACGCACGGTGAAGTGATCGGGATTAACTCGGCAATTTACACGCCGTCGGGCACGGCGGCGGGGATTGGCTTCGCCATTCCCATTAACACCGCAAAGCTTATTGCCAACGACCTGATCAACGAGGGCAAGGTGCGGCGGGCTTATCTGGGAGTAAGCACGATTGAGTTGACATCGTGGCTGGCGGAAGCGCTGGATTTGCCGGTGCAGGAGGGTTTGCTGGTGGAGGTGGCCACCAAGGGGGGGCCATCGGCGGCGGCGGGAGTTCGCGGCGGGGATCGCAGCGTACAGGCAGGGATGCGCCGACTGAGCATCGGGGGCGATGTGATTGTTGGAATCGATGGGCAGAAAGTGGCGAATAAGTTTGATATGGATGTGTTGTTGAATCGGAAGCGGCCCGGGGATACGGTTACGGTTACCGTTTATCGGGGAGCGAAGAAGGTGGATATTCCGGTGAAGTTGGGGGAACGGGACGGGAATTAGCGGGGAATTGAGTTGCGGTGGTTAGTTTTGCCAGAGAGATTGTGGCGGGGTTATGGAAAACCTCGGGCCTCGTAGGCCCGAGCTACAGGATTTGTTTCGATAGGTTGGTGCGGTGGGCGTTGCGTTGATCTTCGGTTAGGTTGAACCAGCCTTCGGCGAGGTCGCGGACGCGCTCTAATTCCTTTTGCATTTCTTCGTGCTTGGCTTTGACCATGGCGGCGTCGGCGTTTTGCGGGACGTGGATGGGGTCGCCGCCGATCATTACGGCGCGAGCAAAGAGGCCGGGCAAGAGGAAGTGATCCCAGGTTTTTTCGATGGTTTTGCCGCGATCGACGCCGATGTGAAAGACGAGAATCGGGACGCCGGTCATGCGAGCAAGAAGGACCGGGCCGACCTTGGCGACGTAGCGCGGGCCGCGCGGGCCATCAATCGTGAAACCACAATCGAGGCCTTCGCTGATGCGCTGCGCCATTACTTGCAGGCCGCGCAATCCGCCGCGCGAGGAACTTCCCTGCGCAGTGCCGAATCCCAGCCATTCGATTACTTTGCGGGTCCACTGGCCGTCGAAGGCGGTTGTGTTCATGACTACGATGCCGCGATTTCTTGCGAACCAGGAGATGGGCAGGATGATGCGGTGCCAGAAGGCCCAGACGCATGGCCGCTTGGTGGCGTACAACTGATCCAGAGTGGCTTGCCCCAGGACTTCGAAGCGGAGTGTGGGGCCGAGGACACGGATGACGCTGTAGACTATCGCCGCGATGATCGGGATTTGGATGCGGCGGCTCCAGGGCAGTTTGGGCAGACGGGTGTCGTAATGCGGGCTGACGGCCGGCTGGGATTCCCGGCTCTGGATGTCTGGAGTTTCCATCTTCCTATAGTATATAGAGTGTCTCGCCGCTCCGGCCCGGATGGAGAGCGAAGCAAGTGACTAGCATGGGAAAAGACGGAAGATTGCGCGGAATCGCGGGGACGCTGGTTTGCGCGGCGCTCTTCGGCGCGTATTTTGCGAGAGCTGCGACGGGCACGGACAATCCGGTGGCCGATGCCATCGGGGCGATCGAAGGCGAAGCCATTTCGGTGGACGGGCCGATGAGCGTGGAGGTGGTGCACGGGCAGGTGAAGACGATTTTGCGCAGCGGCAGCGATGTTCACGTGAAATCCGGGCAGGCGCGGATTGACCTGGTGGAAGGCGGGCAGATCGTGATTTGCGGTCCGGCGCATTTTTCGGTGTTGAAGGCCGGCGGAGCGATCACGCTGGCGCTGGATTCCGGGACGATTCACGCGCAGATCGGCAGCGAAGTGCCGCTGAACATTTATACCGCGCAGATACAGGCGCACCCGATTTCAATTGGGAATGGCGCGGAGGATTTTCTGGTGGGGCTGGATAGCGCGGGGGCGATGTGCATTCGGGCGAACAAGGGGGCGTTGCGCGTGGAGCAGCAACTGACGGGGCAAAGCGTGCTGGTGCCGCAGAGCGGGGACGTTTCGCTGACCAACGGGCAGATTGAGAGCTTGCGGACTTCCACGGGACACTGCACGTGTGAATTGCAGGCGGTGATGAAGCCCATGACTCCGGGGATTGAGGTCAGCCGGTTGGCCACCCGAGAAGAACTTCAGAAAAAAGCGGCCGAGGCGAAGGCGCCAGCACCACAAACGAGTGACGTTGAAGCTGCGCAGGCCGAAGAACCGGTGTACCAGGTGTTCATGCCGCCGCTGCGGTACGACGCGAAAGCGAAGGTCCAGGCCGATTACGACCCCAACCTGATCATTCTGGTGCGGCGGGTGCGGGTGCGGCCAACATTGATATTTCAGGGGCGCGTGGAAGGTGATCCGATAGTGGCGCAGGCCAGCACGCCGGCGCCTGCCCCAAAGGCCAAGACGGCCCCGCAAAAACCTGCGGAAGAGTCCACTTGGGGCCGAGTGAAGACGTATTTCCGGAAACTGTGGTCGCCGGCGACGTGAACGAATTGTTGGCGGGCCTGTACCAAACTGGACTAGTGACACATCGTCTTCCCTGTCTCTTCGTACCATTTTTCGTATCGAGAGTTCCGTGTTAAATTCCGAGCACGCCCAGAACTTGATTCCCGCGCATGAGAATGAACATATCGGCGGCCTATCCGTCCCGGAGAACCATTACTAAATGCAAGACGTAAACCCGTGCCATGCTTGGCGAGTGGTAGCTCTCTCCTCAGTTCTGTTGATTGTCCTGATGCTCCTGCAAGGGTGTAATTCCATGAATATCGGGGGCGGAAGGCAACCCGGGCCGTTGAGCATTTCGACGGCCTCGCTGCCCAACGGGCAAGTTGGCGTGAGCTATAACACGATGCTGGTGGCTTCAGGCGGGACAACGCCTTACAACTGGTCGCTGACGAGTGGAACGCTGCCGGCAGGGTTGGCGCTGAATACCACGACGAACTCGGTTACCGGGACGCCGACGGCGCTGGCAACCAATACGGCGTTGACGTTTCAGGTGCAAGATTCGGGAAACCCGAAGCAGACGAAGAGCGTGAACATAACGCTGACGGTGACTCCTGCGACGCTGGCGATCAGTACGAAGTCATTGCCGAGCGGGCAGGTTGGGGTGGCCTATAGTGGCGGGCTTGCAGCGACGGGTGGAACGATACCTTATCAATGGAGTTTGATCAGCGGGACCTTGCCTACGTCCCTGATGCTGAACGCGTCGACGGGTGCAATTACAGGAACGCCAACGGTATCGGTCAACAACGCGCCGCTGACGTTTCAGGTGCAGGATTCGGGAAACCCGGTGCAAATGAAGACGGTGAATTTAACGCTGACGACTATTTCGGCCGACGGTATCACTGTCTCGATATCGCCAAAACGTGCGGGGTTGGCGGTCACCCAGGGGCTTTCAGTGACGGCGACAACGAATGACGTGCAGGGAGTGACGTGGATGGCCACGGGGGCGGGTTGTTCGGGGAATACTTGCGGGACTTTTTCGGCTAGCCCGAGCTTGTCGGGTGCGCCGGTCACTTACACGGCGCCGAGTAGCGCGGGGGTTTACACCATCACGGCCACCAGCGCGACCGATATGACGACGAGCGCGAGCATCACCGTGGGAGTGACCGATCTGGCGGGAGTCTTCACGTGGCACGACAATTTGAATCGCGACGGGAGTAACACGCAGGAGTACGCGCTTACGCCGGGGCTGGTGAATATGGGGACGTTTGGGAAGCTGTTCACTTGCGCGGTGGATGCGGCGGTGTATGCACAGCCGTTGTGGGTGGCCAACCTGACGATTGGCGGAGTGAAGCACAACGTTATTTACGTGGCGACGGAGCATGACACGGTTTATGCGTTTGATGCCGACGCCTCGCCGTGCCAGACGATCAAGTCGGTGAGTTTGCTGGGAGCAAACGAAACCTGGCTGTCGCACACGGATGTGAACACTACGGATATTGATCCGGACATCGGGATTGTTGGGACGCCGGTGATCGATCCGGCGACTAGCACGCTGTACGTGGTGAGCAAGTCCAAAGCAACGAGCGGAACCAATTACTTCCAGCGATTGCACGCTTTGAGTCTGATCGACCTGAGCGAGCGGGTAAATTCACCGGCGCAGATTGCGTCGGGAGGGACGGGGTCGTTTGCGCTGCTGCAGAACCAGCGGGCGGGACTGGTGCTTTCCGGAAGCAATGTGTATGTGACTTGGGCGTCGCATGGGGATAACGGCCCTTATCACGGGTACATATATGAGTACGACAAGACGTCGCTGGCGCAGTTGGCCACGTTTAACGATACGCCGACCACGGGCAACCAGAATGCTAATGACGGGGGGATATGGATGGCCGGGGCGGCTCCGGCGGTTGACAGCGGCGGAAATCTCTACTGCATAACTGGAAATGGAACGTTTGACGCGGTCAATTCGGATTATGGGGATTCGTTCTTAAAACTTTCCGCGGGGCTTTCGGTGCTGGATTACTTTACCCCTTCGGATCAAGCGAGTGACGAATCAGGAGATCAGGATTTCGGTTCGGGAGGGGCGGCGATTCTAATTAATTCAGGCAACGCGACGAAACCGAACCTTGCGGTGGGAGGGGGCAAAGACGCGTCATTGTATGTCGTCAACCGAGATAATATGGGGCACCTTGGTGACAGCAACGCGGTGCAGAAGATTCCGCTGGGGAACAGCATTTTCTCGACGGCGGCGTTTTGGCAGAACACGCTTTATATGGCGCCGGCGGGCGGAGCGCTGCAGGCGTATCCGCTGAATAATGGCGTGAATGGTCCTTTTGGCAGCGTTTCTTCGCAGAGCGGGAATTCGTTTGGGTGGCCGGGGTCGACGCCGTCGATCAGCTCACTGGGCGCAACGAACGGGATCATCTGGACGATTGAGAATACTTCTCCGGCGAAGATTCATGCGTTTGATGCGACGAACCTGAATTCGGAATTGTGGAATAGCGGGCAAGCGAATGGCGATGCTGGGGGGAGTTATGTGAAGTTTACGGTGCCAACGGTTGCGAATGGGAAGGTTTATGTCGGGAATAGCAGCCAGGTTACGGTTTATGGGTTGAAGGCGAATTGAGGTTGCGGTTACAAACGGAAGAGACCAATGGTACAGTTTTGCCTGCTTTAGGGAAACCCTCACCCCTGAAGGGGTGAGTTACAGGTTGTTTACATTCCTTCGTAGTTGGGGCCACCGCCGCCTTCGGGGACTACCCAATCGATGATCTGGTAGGGGTCGGCGATGTCGCAGGTTTTGCAGTGGACGCAGTTGGCGGCGTTGATTTTCAGTTTCTGGGCAGTTCCCTCTTTCACCATTTCATAGACAGCGGCGGGGCAGAAATATTGGCAGGGATTGCCGTATTCCTCGACGCAGCGCGTGGCGCAGATGTTCAGGTCTTGCACTTTCAGGTGACACGGCTGATCTTCTTCGTGGCGCGTGCCGGAGTGGTAGACGTCAGTGAGGCGATCGAAGGTGAGTTTGCCGTCGCCTTTGAAGCGTTCGGGCGCGGGGCGGCCGAAGATGGGGCGGTAGGCTTCGTGGGCGGCGTGGGCGCGCATGGGATCGATGATGCCGGCGCCGCCGGTGATTTGCTGCAGGCCGGAATAGAAGAAGCCATCGAGCATGCCGTTGCGGAAAGATTGGTGGAAGTTACGGACCTTCCAGAGTTCTTCCTTGATGTAGCTGTGATCGATTTTTTCCTTGTAGAGTTTTAGCGTGTCGGCGGAGTAATCGCCTTTTTTGAGGGCTTCGAAGATGGTTTCGGCGGCCAACATGCCGCTTTTCATGGCGAGATGAACGCCTTTTAGGCGCTGGGAGTCGAGGAAGCTGCCGGAATCACCGACGATGAGGCCACCGTCGAGATAGTTGCGGGGCATGGCGTACCAGCCGCCATAAGGGAGGGATTTTGCGCCGTAGCGGACGAGTTTGCCGCCTTCGAGGATGTTGCGGACGAAGGGGTGGGTCTTCCAGGTTTGAAAAGCGGCGTGGGGATCGAAGCGGGGGTTTTCGTATTCGAGGGCAATGACGAGACCGATGGAGACGCGATTGTTGGCGAGGCCGTAAATCCAGCCGCCGCCGTACATTTTGGTGGAGATGGGCCAGCCGAGAGTGTGGGCGACATAGCCAGGCTGGAGCTTGCCGGGCTGGATGTCCCAGAGTTCCTTGATGCCGATGCCGTAGGATTGGGGATTGATGTTGTCGAGATTTTTTTCCGCGACGAGTTGTTTGGTGAGCGAGCCGCGGGTGCCTTCGGCGAGGACCGTGACTTTGGCGCGGAGTTCGTAGCCGGGAGTGAAGTTGTCCTTGGGCTTGCCGTTTTTGTCGAGGCCTTTGTCTTCGGTGATGACGCCGGCGATGCCGCCTTTTTCGTAGATTAGTTCCGCGCCGCCGAATTCCTTGAAGAGGTTGACGCCGGCGGTTTCGACGAGGCCGCCGAGCCATTTGACGAGCTTGCTGAGGGAGATGACGTAGTTGCCGGCGTTGTTGAAGGGCGGCGGGGTGATGGGGATGCGGTAGGAGGATTTTTCGGTGAAGACGAGGGCGGCGGAATCTGTGACGGGAGTGTCGAGGGGCGCGGATTTTTGGAAGTCGGGGACTAGTTCGGCTAGGGCTTTGGGGTTCATGATGGCGCCGGAGAGTTGGTGGGCGCCGATTTCGCGGCCTTTTTCGAGGACGTAGATGTTTTCGGCGGAGAGCGCGGGCTTGGCGCCGGAGTCGTTGTGTTTTTTGATGAGATTGGCGAGGTGCAGGGCGCAGCTTAGACCGGCGGGGCCTGCGCCGACGATGAGAACGTCGGCTTCGAGTTGTTCGCGTTGGATGGGCATGTGGGTATTTTACCAAACAAGTGTTTGGGGAAAAGCGCTCTTTGGATGTAGCGCCGCAATTTGGTTGTTTAGCGCAGCTTTTCGAAATCCTCCAAGGAGGTTCCCATTTGCCGCAGAATCTTGTGAAAAAGTGGTGGCCCAATCTCTTGCCCACCGTGGAGAGGGATAGTCACAGCGCGGCCGTCGGCGTGATTCCAGCGCTCATGGCTTCCTGTTGTTCGTTTGAGGACGAATCCCAGTTTTAGGCAGACGCGCTGAAACTCGCGCGCCTTGGCACTAGGCATTTACGATCTCGGTGGAGTCTGTTGGCAGAGGCTGTCCCTTTTCGCGGTACTCTTCGGCGATCATTCCAAAAACTTTTGTTAGTTCGGCGAGAGCGGCTTCGCGGGTGGACATAAGCGCGTAACAGCCGGGGATCGCGGGAATTTCGGCAACCCAGGAACCGTTTTCCTGGCGATAGAGGACGATCTTGTAGTCTTCGAATTTCATGACGTGGTCATAGTATAAGCCAAATGGCTTACGTTTGGCATGCGCCTGATCATCTGAGAAAAGCAGATTCCTCGCTTTGCTCGGAATGACAAACGTGGTGGCGTTTAGCGAATGTTCAAACGGATTTGGATTTTTGGAGTTCTTCGGTCAGGGCAGGCATGATTTCGAAGATGTCGGCTACGATGCCGTAGTCGGCGATTTCGAAGATGGGGGCGTTGGCGTCTTTGTTGATGGCGACGATAGTGCGGGCTCCCTTCATGCCGACGACGTGCTGGATGGCGCCGCTGATGCCGAGGGCGAGATAGAGTTTGGGGGCGACGGTTTGGCCCGAGCTGCCGATCTGGCGCTCCATGGGGAGCCAGCCTTCGTCGCAGATGGGACGGGAGGCGGCGAGTTCGGCGCCCATAGCTTTGGCGAGGGCTTCGGCCTGGGCGATGTTTTCGGGGGCCTTGATGCCGCGGCCGATAGCGACGATGAGCGAGGCCTGGGTGAAGTCGACGGCGGATTTTGCTTCTTTGAAGAGTTCGAGGGGCTTCGTGCGAATGTCCGCGGCGGTGAGATTCACGGAGACGGCGTTGACCGGGGCTTTGCCGGTGGGATGCGCGGCTAGCTGATCGGCGCGGAAGGCGCCGGACTGGAAGGACGCGAACCAGGGGGCGGCGCCGGTGAAGGTGACGTCAGCGGCGGTTTTGCCCTGGAACATCTGGCGGACGAAAATCAGTTTGCCGGAATCGCCGCGGAAGCCGATGCAATCGCCGACCATGCCTTTGCCGAGCGAGGCGGCGAGTTTTGGTGCGAAGTCGCGGACCTGGTAAGTGTGGGGGAAGAGGACCAGGTCGGGCTTGGAGGAATCGATGACTTGTTTTAGGGCGAGGCAGTAGCCGTCGGGGGTGTAGGAATCGAGGAGCTCGTGCTCGACGAGGAGAACTTCGGCGAGGTTTTTTAGGGCTAGTTCGTCGGCGAGGGGGGCTACGCTATAGCCGATGACCAGCGCGGTGATGGTTGCGGAGGCGGTGGCAGCGATTTGCTGGGCGGCTACGAGAGTTTCGAAGCTGGCGTTGTTCCACTTGCCTTGACGTTGTTCGGTGATGACCAGGATTTTCATGATGGGCCTCGACTTTTTCTGGATGCTGGCCGGCAGGGTGCCGGCGCTACAGTACTCGTGCTTCGAATCTGAGTTTTTCTACTAGTTTGGCGGCGGCTTCCTTGGGGGTGCCGGTTAGGAATTCGGTTTTTTTGGTTTTTGTGGGGATGTAGATTTTTTCGATTTTTTGAGTGGGCTCGAAGGTGACGCCGAGGGATTCGCGGGTGGCCGCGGCGATTTCTTTTTTCTTGGCGGCCATGATGCCTTTGAGGGTGGCGTAGCGGACTTTGTTGATGCCGGACTGGATGGTGAGGACGGCGGGGAGCGGGCACTCGATCCATTGGAACCAGCCGGCTTCGAGTTCGCGCTTGAGCTTCATGGTTGGGCCTTGCACGTCGATTTGCATGATGAGGGTGGCGTGCGGGAGATTCAGGAGAGCGGCGAGGAGGACGCCGGTTTGGCCGAAGCCGTGATCGTCGCTTTGCAGGCCGGTGAGGACGAGGTCCACATTTTCCTTGGCGATGGCGGCGGCGATTACTCTTGCGGTGCCGAGGGGATCGAGTTGCGCGAAATTGTCGTCGGCGATGTGGATGCCGCGGTCGGCGCCTTTGGCGAGAGCTTCCTTTATGGTTTGCTTGACGCGCTCGGGGCCGAGGGAGAGAGCGATTACTTCGCCGCCGTGTTTTTCTTTGAGGCGGAGGGCCTCCTCTAGGGCGTAGGAGTCGGGTTCGTTCATTTCGAAGCCGATGTCGGATTCCTTGATCCAGTTGCCGGCGATGGTTAGCGGGGCATCTTTGGCGGGGACTTGTTTGATGCAGACCAGGATGTTCATGAGTTGCCTTTCAAAACTTCGCGGCAGACCGTTCGGATTTTAGTTGCGGTCGGTCGCTAATTGCTTTGGCCTTGCTTGGACTGCTGGAAACCCTCAGGCCTGAAGGCCTGAGCTACAGAATTTTGGTGCGGCTGGCGCGGGGAGCGAAGGCGGCGTAAAGCCGCCCCTACACGCGGAGGGGGAGGCGCCTGCGGCTACTTCCCTGTCCAGCGCTTGAAAATCAGGGCGGCGTTGGTGCCGCCGAAGCCGAAAGAGTTGGAGAGCGCGTAATCAAAGGTGGCCTTGCGGGCGACGTTGGGGACGTAGTCGAGATCGCAGTGGGGATCGGGCGTCTCCTGGTTGATGGTGGGCGGGAGGATCTGGTCGCGCAAGGCGAGAACGCAGATGCCGCCTTCGAGACCGCCAGCGCCGCCGAGGAGATGGCCGGTCATGGACTTAGTGGAGCTTACCGCGAGTTTCTTGTTGATGGCGCGTTCGCCGAAGAGGCGTTTCATCGCGGTGGTTTCGATGGCGTCGCCGAGAGGCGTGGAAGTGCCGTGGGCATTGACGTAGCCGATGTCGTCGGCCGAAATTTTGGCGTCCTTGATCGCAGCTTTCATCACGCGGTAGGCGCCGTCGCCGTTTTCGGCGGGTTGGGTGATGTGATAGGCGTCGCCGCTCATGCCGTAGCCGACGATTTCGGCGAGGATGGGGGCGTTGCGCTTCTGGGCGTGATCAAGGGATTCGAGGATGACGATGCCGGCGCCTTCGCCGACGACGAAGCCGTCGCGGTCGGCGTCAAAGGGGCGGCTGGCTTTTTCAGGCGCGTCGTTGCGGGTGGAGAGCGCGCGCATGGACGCAAAGCCGCCGATGCCCATGGGGGTGATGGTGGCTTCGGTGCCGCCACAGATCATCATTTCGGCTGCGCCGCGTTCGATGATTTTGAAGGAATCGCCGATGGCGTGGGCCGAGGCAGAGCAGGCGGTGGCGGTGGCGGAATTGGGACCACGCGCGCCGTAGCGAATGGAGATGTGGCCGGAAGCGAGATTGACGATGGCGGAAGGAATAAAGAACGGGGAGATTTTTCCCGGGCCGCCCTGCATGAGCTTGATGTGTTCGCGCTCGATGATGTCGAACCCGCCGATGCCGGAGGCGATGTAAACGCCGACTTCATCGAGGTCGGAGTGCTCGGGCTTCCATTCGGCCATCCTGACGGCGAAATCTGCGCCGGCCAGGGCGACCTGAATGAAACGCCCCATTTTCTTGAGTTCTTTTTTTTCAATCCACCGGAAGGGATCGAAGTTTTTGACTTCGCCGGCGATCTTGCAGTCGAAATCCGTGGTATCAAAATGCGTGATGGGGCCAATGCCGCTTTTGCCGGCGACGAGGTTTTTCCAGCTTTCCTCGGTGCCGATGCCCAGCGCGCAGACCAATCCAACTCCCGTAACGACAACCCGGCGAGTCAACTTGCTTGCTCCTTCGAACGGGGATTTATGAGCGACCTACTTACCCTTGGAATGCTTGTCGATGTATTCGATAGCATCCTTGACGGTGGTCATTTTTTCGGCGTCTTCGTCGGGGACTTCGATGCCGAAGGCTTCTTCGAAAGCCATGACCAATTCGACCTGATCGAGCGAATCCGCGCCGAGATCGTCCACAAAGGACGCCGTGGGGGTGACTTCGGCTTCATCCACACCGAGTTGCTCGACAATAATCTGCTTAACGCGTTCTTCCACGCTGGCCATTCCGATTCCTCCGCGACCTGATGTCGCTCTATCGTATTTCGAACCACCCTGAACCACTTCGAGCAGTGGGATCGTGCTACTAGCTTGTATAGGCTTATTTAGCCAACCTGCCAAGTCTACTTAGACCGCGGAGCAAGGTCAACTTGGCGGAAGCCTTTGGCCGTAAGCTCTAAGCCATAAGCCAAGAGCGAAGACTTCCGATCACGCCAAATACATGCCGCCGTTGACATCGAGGACGTGGCCGGTGATGTAGGCGGCTTCGTCGCTGGCGAGGAAGACGATGGAGGCGGCGACATCGCGGCCGGTGCCGAGGCGCCCGAGCGGGATGCGGACTTTGAGTTCTTCCTTGACCTTGTCGGGGAGGACGGCGGTCATGGGAGTTTCGATGAAGCCGGGGGCGATGGCGTTGACGGTGATGTTGCGCGAAGCGATTTCGATGGCCATGGCTTTGGTGAGGCCGATGATGCCGGCTTTGGCGGCGACGTAATTGGCCTGGCCGGCGTTGCCACTTTCAGCGACGACGGAGGAGATGTTAATGATGCGTCCGGCGCGGGCTCTCATCATCGAGGAAAGAACCTGCTGGATGCAGAGGTGGGCGCCGGTGAGATTAGTGCGGATGACGGCGTCCCAGTCATCGGGCTTCATGCGGATGGCCAGGCCGTCGCGGGTGATGGCGGCGTTGTTGACGAGGATGTCGATTTTGCCGAATTTTTCGAGGATGGATTTGAAGCCGGATTTGATCTGGTCGAGATCGGCGACGTCCATTTTGACGGCGAAGGCTTCGCCGCCTTTGGCGGAGATTTCCTGGACGAGTTCGGAGAGCTTTTCTTCGTTGCGTGCGGCGACGGCGATTTTGGCGCCAGCTTCGGCGAGGGCGTGGGCGGTGTCGCGGCCGATGCCTTGGGAGGCGCCGGTGACTACGGCGATTTTGTTGGAGAGATTAAACATTCGTGTTGACCCTTTTCCCGTCTGTACGGAACGGCGAAATTCGATTCGAGCCCGATTTAATGTCCAGCCCGGCGGATCGAAGGCGGCCTAAAGCCGCCCCTACATTGAAAGTTGCCGGATGGCTTCATGCGGCATCGGACTTGGCCGCGGTTATGCGGTCTACCGTGGCTTGGAGACTTTTTTCGTCTTCGACGTTGAGCGTGGTAACGGAGCGCTCGATCTGGCGCATGATGCCGGTGAGGACGCGGCCGGGGCCGACTTCGATGAAGGTGTTGACGCCTTCGTCGAGGAGCATGCGCATGGACTCTTCCCAGCGGACGGGCATGGTGACCTGGCGGATCAGAGCTTCACGAGCTTCGTCGCCTTTTTTGATGGTGTCGGCGTCCACGTTGGTGACGACGGGAACGTGGGGATCGGCGAAGGTGGTGGCGCGCAAATCTTTTTCGAGCTTTTCCTGAGCGGGCATCATGAGCGCGGAATGGAAGGGAGCGGAGACGGGAAGCATGACGGCGCGCTTGGCTCCGGACTGCGAAGCAATTTCGACGGCGCGCTTGACGGCAGCGGCATCGCCGGAGATGACGGTCTGGTCGGGGGAATTGAGATTGGCGGCGGTGCAGACTGCGCCTTCGGCGGCGCGCTTGCAGGCGTCGGCAACGACCGCGGTCGACACGCCAAGGATGGCGGCCATGGCGCCCTGGCCGGGAGGAACGGCGTCTTGCATGTATTGGCCGCGTTTGTGGACGAGGCGGACGGCGTCGGCAAATTGCAGCGAGCCGGCGGCGACCAGAGCGGAGTATTCGCCGAGGCTGTGGCCAGCGACGAAATCCGCGCCGATGCGTTTTTCGGAAAGCACCCACAGAGCGGCGACAGAAACGGTGAGGATCGCGGGTTGCGTGTTGGCGGTGAGTTTCAGGTCGTCCTCGGTGCCTTCGAAACAGATTCTGGAGATGGAGAAACCCAAGGCTTTATCCGCTTCGTCGAAGATGGCGCGAGCGGCGGGATATTTCTCCGCGAGTTCCTTGCCCATGCCGGAGTATTGCGAAGCCTGCCCCGGGAAGATGAATGCGACTTTACCCATAATTGCTCCTCTCTCCGGACGTCACACCTGGGCGTGGGTCAGGGAGAGCTCCTGTTCGATCTTTTCATTCACCCGCGCGCGGGCAAGCCCCGCGGCGACACGGATGGCATTCTTGACGGCGTTGGCGTTGGAGCGGCCATGCCCGATCACGCAGACGCCGCGGACTCCGAGGAGCGGTGCACCGCCGTACTCCGCGTAGTCCATGGTGCGTTTAATGCCCTTGAGCGCACCTTTCGAAAACAGATAGCCGACCTGCGATGCGAAAGTGCTTTTGTAAGTCTTTCGCAAATACTTGATGATTTCCATGGCCAGGCCCTCGCAAATCTTGAGGGCGATGTTGCCGACGAAGCCATCACAGACGATCACATCCACTTTGCCGGAGAAAAGATCGCCGCCTTCGACGTTGCCGACAAAGTGCACGGGCAAGGCTTTGAAGCGCTCGTAAACGGCGCGCGTCAATTCGTTGCCTTTTATTTCTTCCTCGCCGACGGAGAGCAGACCAACGCGCGGCTTGCGGCTGCCGAAGGTGAGGCGGTAATAAATTTCGCCCATGACGCCGAATTGCAAGAGGTGCTCGGGCTTCGAATCGACATTGGCGCCGACATCGAGAAGGACCGAGACGCCGCCCTTGGCGTTTGGAAACGGCGCGGCCAGGGCGACGCGATCGACCGACTTCAGCGTGCCCATGATGAACCTGGCGGTAGTCATCACGGCGCCGGTATTCCCGGCACTGACGATGGCGTCGGCCTTGCCTTCTTTCACCAGACGCGCCGCCACATGCACGGAGCTGTCTTTCTTGCGGCGAAAGGCCTGTGCGGGGTGATCTTCCATGGTGATCACCTCGGTGGCCGGGATAATGTCGATCGGCAGCGAAGGCTTGCCGAAGCTGGCCAAGGCTCCCCGGATCACCTGGGGCTGGCCTACAAGGAGAATGCGCACGCCGTACTCTTCGGCGGCGCGAACACTCCCCTCCACCTCGGGACGGGGTGCGTTGTCTCCCCCCATGGCATCGACGGCGATTGTGATCATGGGATTATTTTCCGGCGACTCCAGCAAGCAGTGGACGGCAGGACACACCAGCGGTCAAGCTCATCCAGAGCCTCCCCAAGAACTCGAAGCGTTACTTGACGTCGTGAACGGGCCGGCCTTTGTAATAACCGCAATGAGGACAAGCCCGGTGGGGCTGCTTCATTTCGTGGCAGTTGGGACACTTGGCAATAGCGGGCGCGAACAAGTGGTCATGCGCGCGACGCTTATTCTTGCGGGCCTTGGAATGGCGACGTTTTGGATTAGGCATTACATCACTCCTGTTTCTCGCCTCATTCGTGGCTACACACTGCGCCAGTCCGAACGAGGTCGGATTCTATGGGCTTGCGGCCCGGAAATCTATCTATTGTTTCTTGAGCCAGTCCTGCTTTAACCGTGCGAGGGGCGCCAGACGCGGGTCCGAAGAATGCGTTTCGCAACGGCACTCTTCATGGTTGAGGCTTGCGCCACACGAAGGGCACAAACCACGACAATCGCTCTGGCAAATAACTTTCATTGGCAGTGACAGCAACACCTGTTCCTTGAGAATATCGGCGAGGAACAGGCCTTCTCCTTGAAAAAACCCGATTTCGGTGTCGTCATCTTTCAGCCGCTCTTCCTCGGGCTTGGTGGCCTTTTGAAGCGGCTGATAGAAGAGGTCAAAATCCTTGTGGACTTCCTCGATTACGGGCTCCAGGCACCGGGCGCAGACCATTTCGATCTTGGTTTCGAGATCGCCGGTGACGCGGATCTGGCCTTCGAGAAGTTCCGCCGTGGCGTTGACTTCCAGAGGTTGCGCCTGTTTGACTTCGCTGATGCCGTAATCGATGCTGCCCGGAGCGTAAGTTTTCCGGATGCGGAGTTTGCGGACGGCAAGGTCCTTGACGTCGAGGAACATGTCTTCTGCGCCTCCGGCGCGTACGCTCATGACTATCTATTATTTGTGGAGAGAGCGGGTAAGTCAAGAAAGCGGGACGGGCTTGGGGGGATTTTGATGCTAGGGGAGCAACTGGGTTTCCTAGTACTCGTTGGATGAATGGTGGGGGCCTTGCCTCAAGTGCGCGGCTGGCATAGAGTGAGGTCGCTTCATGAAAAATGAACTGCAAGAGTCTGGTTCGGGATTAGCTTCTCGTCTCCTAGGTATTCTTTCTGTTGGGTGGATGCTGCTGGTCCTGGCGACGTTTCTGCTGATCCGCGTGGTTGGGTCGCAAACCTTCCAGTCGCTGCATTTGTTAGGGAAAGCCCGTTAGGTCATGTTTTTTCACGCGCTGCAGGCGGCGTTGAGCGTGTTGGTTTTGGGTGTGGCTGCGGGGGGCGCGGGATACCCTGTGTTTCAGAGGCTTGGAACGTCGTTCCGTGGCTGGGAACGGTTGGTTCTTTCCTTGTTGGGAGGCTGGGGCCTGCTGTCGTTGGTTCTGTATCTCATTGGACAAATCAATTTTTCGCGATGGGTGATATTCGGCGTCACGGGTGTGTTTGCGATCGCTGGAATTCGGTTCCTGTGGAAGGTATGGCGCAGAGGCGAGCTGCGCGGTCCAATGGTGGAACGATACGCGATAGTTCCCGCCGCGCTGGTGATCTTGGTGCTGCTGGTGTCCGCGATTGCGGGGCTGGCACCGGTGACGGGGGATTGGGGTTCGGATACGGTTGCGTATCATTTGCTGGGGCCGAAGGTGTGGCTGCGCAGCGGAGTGATCCGGCCGGTGGCTGACAATTGCCACACGGCGTTTCCGCAAACCGCGGAGACGATGGACGCGGCGCTGTACGCGATTGGTGGACGGGCTGCGCCGTGTTTCGCGAATTTCCTGACCTTTGCGTTGTTCCTGGGAGTGGCTGCGTCGCTGGCCAAGCGGTGCGGCGTGGATGCGGCGGGCAGTTGGTGGGTGGCGGCGATAGTGGCCACCATGCCGGCGGTGTTTTCTGGGGCGCACGGCGCGTTTGTGGACGCACTGTACGCTGCATTTTTTCTGGCGGCGATGCGGGTGGCGCTGGATGCGGAAAGCAACGTGGAGTGGAGCGCGGCGGGCGTGTTTTGCGGCCTGGTGATGGCCACCAAATATACCGGGTTGATGACGGTGGGGGTGCTGGCCGTATGTGCGCTGATTTTTCGAAATTCGCGTGAACTGGAAAAATGGCGGCGCACTTTGGCGGGTTTCTGTTTGGCGGGAGTGGCGGCGGTGCTGGTCTGCGGCGCTTACTATGCGCGGAACTGGGTGCTGCTGGGTTGTCCGATTTACCCGCCGCCACCGGGGCTGGTGCAGTTTTGCCACGCGAAATACCTTTCGACGCAGGCGGTGCTGGATTTCCATCGTTACATCTGGCAGCGCGGGACGGGGCTGGGGCGGGGGCCGCTGGCGTTTCTGCTGCTGCCCTATCAGCTGACGTATCACACTTCGAATTTCAACGGCGCGGGAGGGATTGGGCTGGTGCCGCTGGGGCTGGCTCCGTTGGGAATTTATGCCACGCGAAAGAAGGCTATTACCTGGTATTTGGCTGCGTTGGCCTTTCTGCTGACGCTGGCGTGGTTTTTGACGCAGCAGGAGTCGCGGTTCCTGATCAATGTTTATGCGATTGCCGCGGTGTTTGGGATGATCGGGTGGGAGCAAGCGGGGATTTTTGGCGGACGGGCCGGGCGGATGATGGCGTGTCTGTTGGTCGGCATGTCGGTGCTTTATGGGATGTTTCTGATTGTGAAGCCGGAAGCGGAACCGATGCGCGCGGTTTTTTCTAGTGCGTATGCGGCGAAGCGGAGTGCGGAGCAAATTCCTTACGCGCAGAGTTTTGATTATCTGAACCATGAGGCTTCGGTGAAGAAAGTGCTGATTCTGGATCGGAGCGTGCCGCCATTTTATTTGGAGAAGAATTATGTGAAGCCGGTGGGACAGTGGGGGGAGATCAGCGTACCGGGGGTTGAGAATTCGGCGGAGGCTCTGGGAGCGCTGGGGAGGCTGCGGGCGACCCATGTGCTGGATGTGAATTCGGAGGTTGCGCCTTTTCAGGTGCGGGAGCCGGCGGCGGGGTTGCGCCTGGTTTTTGAAGCGGGGAATCAGAGGGTCTATCGGGTGGACTAGAGGGGGGCGTAGTTTGCACACCGAAGACTCTTGACGCAAGGAACGTGCGAGATTCTGGCGCTGAGAGACGTCGGCCATCCTTGTCGGATAGCCTCAGGATGGCAGTTTCCAGGGTTTTGGAGCGGCTGAGATTTACCAATTGGGGAAACTTGCAAATTAGCGGCGAAGGACCAAGCAGCTGGCGATCATGTCGTGGAGAGCCTGCTTGCGTTCGGTGAAGCCGGCTATAGCGTAACCTATGCCAAGAGGGATCATGCCGGTGACGATCTTGGCGAAGAAACGGCCGGAGGCGCGGCCGAAGGTTACGCGGTTGCCCATCAGATCGGTGACGTAGAGGCCGAGGGCCTGCTTACCCCAGGTGGCTTGCTTGTCGCCGCTTTCGAGATAGGCGTGGTAGAGCCACTGCGCGATCACGGAAATAATGGCGAAGATGAGAATCATCATGATGAAGCCACCGATGACCGCGGGATTCGGCTGGCCGTGATTCTGGGCAAGCATCTCGAAATTGGCGGCGAAGCCCGTGAGGAAAACTAGCGGGACGATCAGCACAACCAGGGCGACGCCCATGATCGCGCCATCGATGAACGAGGCGACCACGCGGAGCCAGAAACCCGCGTAGGTAAAATTGCGGGAAACCGCGAGGCCCGCCGGGTCAGCGTAGGGAACCGGCGCGACCGCTGGCGGATAGGCCGGGGAATAGGCGGGCGGAGCACTTGGGCTGGCCGGCGCAATACCCGTGCTTCCAGCGGGAGTTCCACAAGCTACACAAAATGCCGCGTCCGCGGCGAGAGTTGCGCCACACTTGGAACAGTACACGGTTAGGGTCCTCCGTTCAGTTAGCCGAAACTTTCTTTTCAAACAAAACTTTGAAAGCGCGAGCTGCCCAAGCTTAACGGATTATTGCGCACAGCCTTCACGCTGAAATTCCTGCAGGCGCTGCCGAGCATCGGCACTGCCTTTGCGAGCGGCGGCCGAGAGAAGAATCCGCGTCTGGTCACAATTTTTGGTTACGCCGCGGCCCTGGCGGTAGAGCTCGGCGAGGGCAATTTCCGCGCTGATGTTGCCGTTCTGGACGGCGACCCAGAGCAGACGAATCGCTTCGGGAAGCCGCGCATTGCCGGAGGGAGAGCGGAGGATTTGCATTGCCTGCTGATACTCGGACCGTCCGGCTTCAACGGCGATGTCCGCGGGAGGAGTGGCAGCGAGCGAGCGATTGACTTGAGCTGAGGTCACGAGGGAGCCGGGCGTGGCGTCCTTGAGTTGTGGGACGGGAGTATTTTCCGATGCCCGGGGAAGCTCCGCACTCTTTGGTTCGCTGGAAGTTGGGGGCGCCGGCACGATGGCGTCCGATGGCGGGACACTGACCGGCGGCTTCGCGGAACTGACCGTCGGAGGAGTATCAGGGATCGCGGGCTCGGAAGGAGGAACCGATGGTTGCATGGTGTGGGAAATATCCGGAGAGTCGTCGCCTTCGATTTGTTGCCCAAGCCAGATGAGGGCGCGACCGAACTCACGATGGTAGACGAAGGAGCCTGCGATGAGGGTTAGAAACAGCATGATGCTGATGACGCGTCTCAGTGTGAAGCTATCCATCCAACCTGGGGAAACCGCATCGGTGTCTCCTTCAAACGAGGAGAGCGGCTCGAGGGGTGGCGGTATGAGCCGGGACGATGGGGGCGGAGTTAGGAGTGCGATTACAGGAGTTTTCTCTATGTCGGGCGGCGGAGACAAAATTTCCTGGGACGGCGGAAGGATTGGAGCTGCGGACACGGGGACCGGCATGGGGGTAGCGACCGGGACGACCGGTTCGGCAGGGACTTCGACTAGCGGCGGGCTCGGACGTACCGAAGAAAGTTTCAAGAGCGGTGGTAGAGCTTGGGGTAACTCTGGCGGAGCGGCCGGCGGTAAGGGAAACAGAGACTCCGCTGACGAAGGGAGCGGGGACGGAGGGAGCGAGGGCTGCGCCGGTGCGGGCGGTGGTAGCACGGATTGAACTGGCCCTGACAGTGGCGCCAGCAAAGGCTTTGAAGGCTCCTGGAGCGGCGAAGACACAGGCACCCATGCTGCTGCCGACGGTGGAGGCGGCGCAAAAGGTTTTGCGGGTTCAGCTGGCGGAGGCGCGGCCTGAGCCGGCGGTGGGGGTGCTGGTGGTGGCGAAATTTTCCTTCCGGGGGGCGAAGTGGCGGGACGCTGAGGAGAGGAGTAGATCTCGCTGCGCAACTCAGTCAATGTTGGATTCGCGGAGCCCTGAGATTTTGGTGGCCCGGGCTCCCGGCTCAGGGGTTCCTCAAATTTTTCGAGCCAGCGGCGGATGTGGTCGCGCGCATAGGCCGACAAGCCGGCAAACTCAAGAGCGGCGACGTGGCCGTTGTCTTCCAGCCGAAGAACGATGGCTTCCCCGTCAATACGCGCAGCGGTATCCAGCGAGAAAGAAAATGGAACCTTTTCGGATGGTTTGAGCGGCAGCATCGCGCGGAGAGAAAATCCATGCTCGGAGAGGTCGCGCATCATCCCGCCATTGGAGGGCGGCAGCTCCACGTAGACAAGGGTCAGGGGGCGCTTGCGGAGTTGGGTTCGGCGTTCGGTCTTGACGGTCATAGGCGGAGTATTAGAAGGAATTCTAACTCGCGGACGGGGATTTTGGGCGGGGGTTCTGTAAGGAAGAGCGCAAAAGTGAACCGGGTGGGCAGGGCGAGTTTCCAGTCGAGTGCAGAAGGAAAAGAACCCGGAAAGCGAAACTGGCGGCAAACTGGGAGATCGAAGCGGACGCGCGGGAAAGCGGCGTCCGCAAATATACTGGAGCTGATAGAAAGACGCGAATGGGGACATACCCGCGCTGAAGCAGGCCAAGACCGAGGCGCCAAGTTCCCTTCCCTTGCGAGCCTTCGCCGGTCACCAATCGAAACCTATTGAAATCGCCGAGCCGAAGAGTCCGGAGCTACTTCTTGCGAGCGAGTTTGACTGCCACGCCGAGAAGAAGCTTGCGATCGTTCTCTTCCATTTGGCCAAGGAGGCCGCGGATGCGATTGAGGAAGCCGCCCCATTTGCCGGAGAGACCCCATTCCTCGCTAGGCGCGTCTTTCTTGCGCGGAATCACCAGCGGCTTGGCCGGACCGTTGCCTTGGTAAAAGAGCTGATAGAGGGGCACTTCCATCGCGCTCGACAACTTCTCGAGCGTCTCGATGGACGGGGTAGTGTGGCCATTCTCGATCCGGGAGAGATAGCAGCGGGATAATCCCGTGCGTTCTTCCAGATCCCCTTGCGAGAGTTTCTTTTCCTTGCGGATGTCCCGCAGACGTTCTCCGATCATTACTGTTTTCTCCTTATAGTTAGACCTGATGCCCCCTGGCGAAGAGGGGTTGCGCACTTCTGCTCCAAGTGAGCGGGGATGACTTCGCCCCGCTGAACCAAATCGGTAATGTCGCTGGCCAAGCCCAGATAGCGTAGGGGGCGCCCGGAAGGATCGCGGATGACGAACCCCCGGTCGAAAATCCAACGAAGGGAGCCATCCGGCCGGCGGATGCGGTAAGTGGCTTCCACGCAGTCACCCGGAAAATCCTGGCCGACAAAAAGGAGGGCGTTGGCGCGATCTTCGGGAATCACCGCGTCCACCCAGGCGTGGTCGTCATCTACGAGTTCTTCGCGGGAACGTCCCCAGACGGTTTCATAGGAAGGGCTGACATAGAGGATGGTTTCGGTTTCCGCTTCCAGGAACCAAAGCACCTCATTGGAATTGCGATCGAGTTCCGAGATGTGGCCGTCCAGTTCGGGGCGGGAGCGGGCGTGGACTCTGCGAATGAGCTCGTCGCGCAGGAAATCAAGCTCACTGGTGAGGCGACTGATTTCCAGATCCTTGGACTGTTCGAGTTGATAAATGCTCTCGAGAAGCTGCTCCGAGATCTCACGCTGCTTGGTGACAGTGGAGGCGCCGGTGAGGGTCATGGTGGTGGCGACGCAGATATACGCAGCCAGAGCCAGAGGCATCGCCGAGGTGTTGCTGAAGGGCCCGTAACCGTGCAAAGAGCCCCAGGTGGCGAAACCACAAAGAACCAGGCAAGCGCCCGATGCTTCCAAGGGGCAGAAACGAATGCCGACCCAGACCAGGAACGGGACACAAAGGAAGAGTGGGGTGTCCACTCTATCGGTAAACACACCTGCTGGACCGAAGCTGATAACGGAAACGATGCTGAGTCCAATCAACAGAGCGGCCATTTCGGCGAGCTCCGTAAAGTGAAGAGGTTGGTGGGCGCCGTTTAAAAGCAGGATTAGAAACGGCGCGAGCACCAGCACGCCCAAGGCGTGGCCAGCCCACCAAGCGGCGAATGTTGGGAGCATTGCGCCCTGGGCAGGTCCACCTGGGCCGCAGAGAACAATAGTCCCGACGATCGAACTGACAAGAGTCGCCAAGGCACCCACGAGCAGGGAGAAGCGCAGCACTGCCGTGGGACTTGAAAAGGCTTTCTCGCCGCCGGCAAAGCGATTCACAAGATAGGCGCCCAAAAGGGACTCGGCGGTGTTTCCCGCGGCGATGGTGAGGGCGCCCAACAAGGGCACGGAAGAGGTGAGTTCGACGAACAGAGCAGCCAGAAAGATGATGGAGGCAATGCGGTGGCCTCGCAGAAGAACCGCGGCCAAGGAAATGCCGGCGGGCGCCCAGATGACTCCCGCGGCGGGCTGCGAATGAATCAGAGACAGCTCAAAGCGGGCGGACAGGACATAGGCGAAAAAAACGAAGAGAAAAATGAAGAGGTCGCGAATCGAGAACGAACTCGCTAGCCCACGCGGGAGACTCTGTGAATCCGTAGAAAGGGTAATGCGCATAACCGCCCAATTGCTTTGCGTAAATGCAGAGCAATTCAAACACATTCGATCAGCCAGTGCTCAATCGGGGACGAAGTAATGATAATACGTGAAGGGGAATTGTATACAGGTTTTAACAGGGGAGTACAACTGGAAAAATGGCGAGATTAGGAGGAGTTAATGTGCAGACGGGGATTTCTGGTTGGGGTAGGGAGAGGATTATCTATGTCGCGCGATTCTTGGTGGCGGTGGGGAGACCCTCACCCCTGAAGGGGTGAGCTATAGGATCGCGCCCCGGATCAATCGGATTGCGGGGGCAGGTGGGAGCCGGGGGCACCAGGATCGCGAGCTTTTTCGACGGCAGCCTGGGCGGCTTTGGCTTTTAGGGGATCGATCCAGGCATCCTGGGTGACCAGTGTGGTTTGTGTCGGGAGTGCGAGGACCGCGCCGGCTTTTTCGATGGCGTCCATGATCTTGAGCAGCAATTGTTCCTGGGAGGCCAGATAGGCAGAGTAATCCGGCTCCAGGATGTAGCAATAGATTTCGACTTCCAGAGCATATTCGGCGAAGCGGAGAAAGCGCACGCGGGCGGTGGAATCTTCCACTTTGGGATCTTCGATCATCAGGTCCTGAATTTTGCCCAGGACGTAGCGGACGTGATCGGGAGAAAGGTCGTAGCGGAGGCGAATAATCTGCTGGCAGAGGAATTTGTCGCGGAAGCGGAGATTTTCCACAATCACCGTGGCCAGGATACCGTTGGGGATCGAAAGCAGGGTGCGCTCGTTGGTTCGCAACCTGGTGGAGCGCAAGCCGATGTCTTCGACCACGCCGGTCTGATTGTTGATGCGGCAGGTGTCGCCAATCTGGATGACCTTGTCGAAGAGTATGGATACGCCGCCGAACATGTTCTCAAAGGTTTTCTGCGCGCCGAGACCCAGGGCGAGGCCGCCGATGCCGACGCCGGCCAGAGCGGTCGAGACGTCGACGCCCAGGTTGCGCAGAACCAGAAGGGTGATGAGAAGGAAGATGCAGACTTCGACGAACCGCCGAACGAGGGACACGATGGAGCGCTCGGCGAGCATCCCGCGTTTGGTAAGGCTCGCGCCGATGCGCGCGGAGATGGCGCGGGTGATGCGCGTGAGTATCCAGTAGAAGTCGAAAGCCAGAAAAACCCAGACCAGGTGCCGATAGTACAGGCGGTAAAGCAGCGAAGTGCCAATGTAGCTGACAAAGAAATAGTGCAGCAAAATAGCGGTGGTGAGGGTGACAGGATTCAGGGTAAAGAGTTTCTGCTGAGGCAGCGTTGGCTTGTTTCGCACCCTGCGCAGGCGGTTGAAGAGGAAAAGAAGGGAAAAAGCGAGCAAGCGGCCGACCACGAGGGCAACCGGCACGAAAAGGATGATGGCGAGCCATTGCCACAGCGGCACGGCCAGGATTCTGTGGGTTACGAGCGTCTGCGGAATCTGTTTTTCGATTCCCGGAAAGGTGAGGGAATCGAACATCTCCGGAACGTGATCCAGGGTGGCGCGGGAGAAGTACCACAGTTTGCGCCCCTGTTCGTCCTCAAGGCGAACCATCAGAATGGGGTATTTTTCGTTGGGTCCCAGCGCGCCGAGGACTCTCTCCTGGTCGGCAGGGAGTCCGTCATCGAGCCGGCCGAGCGGGTCGCGGCTGATCACATCCAGGGCGCCAGCAAATTTCTGATTGAAGATGGTCAGAAGCTGGGGGACGAGCTCTTCGTCATCCTCTTCCGAACGATGGCGCCGACCGGAGGGAGGCTGGAAATACCGAATGGCGACGTCATTGCGCTCGTCCTGAGCCGCCTTGATGAATCCGAGTAAGGATCCGCGAGGAGTTTCGCGGCCCAGAGGATCGTCGGGAACCGCGGATTCCGGCTTGGCCACGGGAGTCGGCTGGGAAATCGTCAGGCCGGGTAACTGCGCATGGGCCGCCGCAGCGCAACAGAAGAGCAGCACAATCAGCGACGCTAGCGGCCGGCGAACAGGCATTCGGGAGACTCCGTAGAAACGCTTCATTCTAGCTGCGAAGAGGGCGCAAGAGAAGGCGGCGAAGAGGAAGCGGCCGCGCCGAAATGTTCGCGATATTGGCGGAGCAGGAATTGATCAGTCATGCCGGCAATGTAATCGCAAACCACAAAATGCCGGGGGATATGCCGGGCTGCTTGTTCCTGCGATTCGGGCAACGAGCTGCGCTGGTGCAGATAGAAGGCAAACAACTCCGCCAGGCAGGCCACGGAGCGATTGGAATCTTCGGTGATGAGCGGATGGTTGTAGATGTGGGCAAAAAGGAAGCCTTTCAATTGGGCGTTCTGCGCGCGGGCTGGTTCGCTGAACCGAGCGAGGCGCGAGGGGCCGCGGCGGATGTCGTCCGCGGTCCGAGCGCCGGATTGCAGGACCAGCGCTTCGGTGTTGGTAATGAGATCGCTGACGAGATGATCGATCACGTGGCGGAGGGCTTCATTGAATTTGAGGCGGGTGCGGGAGGCGGGATGTTCGGCTTCGATCAAGGCATAGTAATCGGCGAAGAAGGGGATTTCGTGGCGCAGGGCGTCCAGATCGAGAAGATTGGCTTCGAGGGCATCGTCGAGGTCGGCGGAGTTGTAGGCAATTTCGTCGACCCAGTCGATGAGTTGCGATTCGAGGGGCGGGCGCTGGTCAAGCAGGTACTCGGAGAGTTCGGGATGTTCGGAGGGGGAATAATCGTGGGAGTGCTTGACGATGCCTTCGCGGACTTCGAAGGTGAGATTGAGGCCATCGAAACCGATGTAGCGATGCTCGAAATGTTCGACGATGCGAAGGGCGTGGAGGTTGTGATCGAAGCGGCTGCCGTGGGCGCGCATCAGCTCGTCGAGCTTTCGCTCGCCGACGTGGCCGAAGGGCGGATGACCGATGTCGTGGACGAGGGCAAGGGTTTCGACGAGTTCGGTGTTGAGGAGCAGAGCGGAGGCTACAGTGCGGGCGATCTGGGCAACTTCGAGAGTGTGCGTCAGGCGGTTGCGGAAATGGTCGGAAAAGCGGGTGCTGAAAACCTGGGTTTTCGCTTCGAGGCGGCGGAAGGCGCGGGAGTGGATGACGCGATCGCGGTCACGTGCGTATTCACTGCGGTAGGCATGCGCGGGTTCGGGAAACCGCCGACCTCGGGAAGCGGCCGTGTCCACAGCCCAAGGAGCGTAAGTGCGAAGCGTTTCGATTGCCTAAACCTCCGGAGGTCAGGCGGGCCGGGTGCGACTTAGGACTGCGGCGCAAGCATGCCGAGGCCGCGGTCGGCTTCATCGGCGACGTTGGTGTTCGGATAATCCTTCTTGATCTGTTCGTAGAGCGTGGCGGCTTCCTTTGGATTGGTCTGCCGGAGAATGCCGGCGAGTTCGAGGAGCACAAGAGGCTTGGGAACCAGGACGGAGCCGGAGTTGGAAAGGGTGCGGAGGGTCTGGATGGCTTCGTCCTTCTTGCCGGTGCGCTCGGCAATCAGAGCTTTCTGGAAATTTGCCAGGGCGGCGAGTTCTTTATCGGAGCCGGTCTCGAGTTTTTTGAGTTCCTCGGAAGCCTGGTTGAGCTTGTCCTGATCCATCATACAGAGCACGGCATAGTAGCGCGCCAAGCGGCCGGGGCTGGTGTTGGGAAATTTTGCGGCTACGGCGGAGAGCCTGATTTCGGCGTCTTTCGAACGCTGCGCGGTGTCGATGTAGGAGATTTCTCCGGGCTGGGCCGGCTGACCAGGAAGCAGGATCTGGGCGTTAAAGATTTTCATGGCGTCATCGAGAGCCACCTGCGCCTGGGCACTCTGGCGATCGGAGTAGATTTTCCAGCCAAAATAGCCGGCGGCGGCGGCGAGGGCGATCAGAGCAACGATGAAGGCCAGGCGGGTGTGGGAAAGAACCGCTTCGGCGCCATGCTCAAAAGTTTCCCGGACTTTGTCTTGTTTGAGTTCTTTACGCGAAAGATGGTCGGACACGAGCGCTCTCCTGCCTGAATTAGAAACCTTAATCGTAGCACAATTGGCGGGGCAGGAAGGGCGCGGCCGAGTTTCGCGGGCGAAGTTACGATTGTGGCAATGGGGGGCGGCGTGGTCGCCGCGGGGAATAGAGCTCGTGTTAAATTAAGAATATGCAGACAGGTTGTATCCATTGTGGGCAGCAGCATCTGCTGAAAGACGATGTGATCGCGAAACACCCGAAGGTGAGCTTTCGGTGCACGAAGTGCGGCCTGACGACGATTGTGGAAGTGAAGCGCAGCGTGGATCAGACCGTGGTGATTTCGCCGATGCCGTCGTTTGCGAGGGCGGATGCGTCCACGCAGAGATTGCGGCTGCTTCCCGCGGATGATGGATTGCGGCTGCCCGAGGACGTGGACGTGGTCTTGACGATTGAGAGCGGCCCGGACTCCGGCAAGAGTTTCAAGCTGAGCAAAGGACGCACGGTGTTGGGGCGCAAGGGAGCAGACATTCCGCTGGATGATCCGGAGATATCGCGACACCATTGTGTGATTGAGGTGAAGGAACGGTTCATTAATTTGAAAGATTTGGATTCCACGAATGGCACGTTTTTTGAAGGGGAGCGCGCGCGGGCCGCGGTGTTGCAAGAGGATGGCACGTTTCGAATCGGCAGCAGCCTGATCCGGCTAACATTTCGTCCGAAGTAGATCACCCACATCCCGATTTTGCGGGCATCCGGCGTTCCGGGTGGCGGCGCGTGTGAGATACTGGCGCGGGCTGGAAGCCTTTCCAAAGACAGATGAATCGGCTAAGCATTTGCGTGATCACGTTGAACGAAGAACACGACCTGCCACGGATGCTGAAATCGGTGGAAGGGGTGGCGGAAGAGATCGTGCTGGTGGATTCCGGGAGCACGGACGGGACCGTGGAAATCGCGCGTGCGGCCGGAGTGCGGGTTCTGACGCGGACCTGGACGAATTATTCGGACCAGCGGAACTACTGCGCTTCGGTTGCTTCCGAACACTGGATTCTGGTGATAGCTCCAGATGAGGAGTTGTCCGAAGAATTACGGAACGCGATTCTGGATTGGAAAAAGTCGGAGTCAAAGTTTTTTGTGTATGAATTCGCGCGGATGGCGTGGTTTTTGGGAGGGTGGATTCATCATTCACGCTGGTATCCGGACTGGCAACGGCGTCTGTACGACCGGCGCAAAGCGAGCTTTGCGGGCGCGATTCATGAGGCGGTGCGATTCGAGGGAGAAGTCGGGAGGTTGCGCGGAGATCTGCTGCATTACACCGCGCGCAACCTGGCGGATCAGAAGAAGAAGGGTGAAGAATATTCCGCGATTTCCGCGCGAGCGATGTTTGAAAACGGACGCAGGAGTTGGCGAGCGGCGAAATGGCTGGCGAGCCCGTGGGCATGGATTCAGTATTTTGTGCTGGGAGCGGGTTTTCTGGATGGCTACCGGGGGTTTGTGATTGCGGGGCTGGCGGCACAAACGGTGTGGATGAAGTATTCGAAACTTGGCGTGCTGGTGGAGAAGGCGAAGCGGGGAAAAAAGTAGCGATTCTTCCGCCGTACTTCCCTGTTCGATCGCCAATTAATTCTTTATGTGCAGTTCAGTCGGGGTAACCCTGAGGGAATTTTCTGCGCCAGTCCCAGGCGGATTGGATTATTTCTTCGAGGGAAGAATGTTTAGGCTCCCAGCCGAGGACGCGTTTGAGTTTTTCATTGCTGGCGACCAGCGTTGCGGGATCGCCGGGACGGCGCGGGGAGAGTTTGTAGGCGATTTTGCGGCCGGTGACCTGCTCGGCAACTTTCACAACCTGGAGATTGGAGTAACCGGTGGTGGTGGCGACGTTGAAGGCTTCACCGGCGACGCGATCGATGTGTTCCAGGGCGAGCATGTGGGAATCGGCTATGTCGAGAACGTGGATAAAGTCGCGGACGCAGGTGCCGTCGGGAGTCGGATAGTCGAAGCCGAAGATTTCCATCTGCGGAAGAATTCCCAGAGCGGTGTCGAGGACCCGAGGAATCAGGTGGGTTTCCACGCGGTGGTTTTCGCCACGCTCTTTGCTGGCGCCGGCGGCGTTGAAATAGCGGACGGTCACGCATTTTAGGCCGGTGTAGCTGCGATAGTCGGCGAGGATCTGCTCGAAGCGGAGTTTTGATTTTCCGTAGGGATTGATGGGAGCTTGGCGGTGATCTTCGGGAATCGGGACGACATCGGGCTCTCCATACGTTGCCGCGGTGGAGGAAAAAATGAGTTTGTCCACGCCGTGGCGGACCATGGCATCGAGCAGATTGACGCCGCAGGCGATATTGGCCGCATAGAATGTGCTGGGCTCACGAACCGATTTGGCCACCAGGGCTTCGCCGGCAAAATGCATGACCGCTTCGATTTTGTGGGCGGAGAAAGCCTCTTCGATTTGCGGACGATCCGCGAGGTCCGCATGGATGAACGTGGCCGCGGGAGGCAGGGCGCTACGATGGCCTTCCTGAAGATTGTCCAGGCCGATCACGCGGTGACCGCGGGCAAGCAAGACCTCCGAGCAGATGCTTCCGATATAGCCGGCCGCGCCACTCACGAGAATGTTCAACGAAAGTCCTCCGTAGGAAAGAGATCAGACAGCAATTTTTGAGTATACCGCCTTCGGCAACCTCAGGGGCTAAAGCCCGGGATATTCGCGGGATATTTTGGCACGGCCCTTCGGCGGGCTCAGGGCAAGCTGAAACCATGCCCTCCCGAAAATTGAGTGAAGGGCAATCTCTACATGAAATCAATACGGAATACGGACAGCGACTGAACTCAGATTAGCAGGAGCTAACGGGGCGTGAATTTGATGTGGCGGGCGCAAGCGAGGCAGGCCAAAAAAGCAAAAGCGCCGAACAGGTCCTTTACCTCCTGTGCGGCGCTTTCACTTACAAACTTTGCGCTAGTAATGTATTCCCTGTAAGAATGCTCCAGCGGTTCCCTCCTATTCGCTTGCCGGAAAACGTCAAGCTAATTTGTAGAATCGACTACCCATCGTCCTTTGGTTTCGAGGAACTCCACCCCCACCGCGTAGCCGTCGCCACGCAGCGGTTGGCAATAAGCCACCCGAGCTTCAGAACGAAATTCTCCCGTGCGCGACGCGAGCACCAGCGGCGCACCTTTTTCCCAGCGCCGCACGCTAACCACGCGCGCGCCCTTGGCGCTGACGTTTTCCGTAAACGTCGCTTCCGAGCCGGGCAATTGCCGATGGCCGTCGAGAACGACGGGAATCTCCATCGGGATGCGATTTTCGCGGCGCGGGAAGGGATGAAAGTTCCTGGAGGTCATGTTGGGTCATCCTCACAGGCACGCGGCAATGCGCGTGATGGAATTCATGGGGCTGCCGGCGTTGCGGTGTTTCATGCGGTAGAGGGCGCGATCGGCGGCGCCAAGAAGTTTTTCGGCGGAATCGCCGTCTTCGGGATACGAAGCGATGCCGGCGCTGACGGAAAGGCGAGGTTCCTCGTTTTCCAGGGAGAGGCGTTCGCGGATGCGCGCGGAAACGCGAGTGGCGATTTCTTTTGGCGCTTCCGGAAGCACGAGGGCAAATTCGTCTCCGCCGTAGCGCGCCGGGGTATCGATGGCGCGGGAATGATGCTTGAGAGTCTTTCCGAGGCGCACCAGGGCTCGGCTGCCAACCAGATGGCCGTAGCGGTCGTTGATGGCCTTCAGGCCGTCCATGTCGAGAAGCAAGATGCTGAAGGGCCGCTGCGTGCGCCGGGAGCGGTCCAGTTCGGATTCGATGACCGCGATAAGCCGCCGATAGTTGGCGAGGCCGGTGAGCGGATCGCTGACGGCCATGGAACGCACCTGGTCGAACAGGCGAGCCTGGTCGATCAAGGCCGCGCCGAGCATGATGGCGTAGCTGGCCACTTTGTTGAGTTCGGCGAAGAAGAACGGGCCGTCGAAGAGGTGGCGCGAAAACAGGGCTGCGGCATGGCAGGCGCAGTTGAGGAGCGCGACGAGGAAGAGCGAAAAATCGTAAAGCGAGGCATCGCTGTCGTTTTTCTTTTCGACCAGGTAGCGGCGGTAGAAAAAGAGCGCGGCGAGGGCGAACAGTCCGCCGGGAAGAAGTTCCCAGGGACGCGAGAAAAAGGCGCCGGCCTTGGCCACGGGAGTTGCAGGAGCGGCGATGAAAGCGGCGCTAGTGATGTAGGCAGCGGCAGCTACAACAAAGAGTGCGCCGGCAGTTTCCTTGCTGGGTTGCCGCGCGGTGGGAAGAAACCGCTCCACAGCGAGGGCGGCGAGCAGCAGAACGGCAAGCAGCGTGCGACCAACCATCCAGCCCATGGGCACGTGCGTGAGGACGACGGCGCCCGAGCGAAGGAGATCATTCAAGCCAAAGTAACCGATGGTCTCGATCATGCCGGAAAGGACAAAGCCGAAGGCGAGGATCAAGGCGATGCGGTCGTGGGTGCCACGGAAGCGAACCAGGGCGTTTGCCGCGTAGCAGAAGCACAGCAGCGACCCGCCCACTTCCAGATACAAATACGTTGTGGGGGAGCCAAACATGTGGGCCTGACGGGAGTAATAGACGATGAAGAGATAGAAAGCGCCGAGGACACCATAGGCGATGGCAGGCCAGTTTCCGCGTTCTTTGCGGAAGAAACCCGTGATTTGCACCCCATCACCCAAAACAACCCCCAATTGCCGGAGAAACCCGGTCAGAGCCTGAAATAGCACGTCCATGCCCTTTCCGAGGGGATGCGAATGAGGCTATAAGATATTGAAAAGAAGCCAATTAGAAAGCAATGGGGTGGAGGGGGAGAATTGCTGAGACACGCGGCGAGACGATTATGGGATTCGTCTCACATCAGAATTGAAACACTATCGTGAATGTATCCAGAGAGTTAGCATGGGTTTGAACACTAGCGTGCCGAATGTGGGCAAAGTCTCATGCTGAGACAGTCTCAAGATGCTTTGAGGCAGCGTTTCTTAGGGTTTTGGGGGTAAATCGCGGGCGGGGACGACGGAAGTGAAGTTCTGGCGCTTGTGGGTGCCGTCGCAAAATGGAGAGTTTGCAGAGTGACCGCAGCGGCAGAAGGTGACCACGGTGCGCCCTCCCAGGCCAAACTCCTTGCCATCTTGGTCCACAACGGTGAAATCGCCCTCTACTCGCATTGGACCGTTATTAAATACTGTGACTTTTGTAGCTGCCAAGGAATCCTCCGTTAATGAGACCCGTTGTGAATTGCAAACCCGGTTTAAAGATAGCGGTGGCGAGGCGGAAACACAAGCAACCACGCCTAGCTCACTCGCTGGTAAGGCACCTTCATCGCTGCGGTGGCTTTTCGGCACGGCCCTTCGGATTCGCTCAGGGCAAGCTGAAGCCGCGCCCTCCCGACGACTGGTTGATGATTGTCTATGGAAGAAGCGCCCGTAGAAGCTCTCGCAGAATTTCTAGTAGCGCGGGACGGTGGGATCCACTTCCGTGGACCAGGCGAGAATCCCGCCGTGGAGATTGTGGATTTTGCGGAAGCCGGCCTTGCGGAGGAAATCCACGGCTTCGGCGGAGCGCTTGCCGCTGCGGCAGTGGGCCACGATTTCGTGCGAGGAATCGAGTTCGTGGACACGGCGGGGAAGCTCGCCGAGCGGGATGAGATGTCCGTTCAGATTGCAGATCTGATATTCGTGGGGTTCGCGGACATCTAGAATGAAAAGATCGTCGCCGCGATCGAGGCGCTGCTTGAGTTCGCGGGGGGTGATTTCGGGGACGTGCAGGTTGCTTTCGGGTTCCTCTTCGCCGCGGATGCCGCAGAATTCGTTGTAATCGATCAATTTGTGGATGGTGCGATGGGTGCCGCAGACGGGGCAGCCGGCATTTTTGCGGAGTTTCAGTTCGCGGAACTTCATGGCCAGGGCGTCGAAGAGCACCAGGCGGCCTTCGATCGATTCTCCGCGGCCGAGAATCAGCTTGATGGTTTCCAGTGCCTGCAGCGAACCGATGATGCCGGGAAGCACACCCAGAACGCCACCTTCGGCGCAGGAAGGCACGAGGCCCGGCGGAGGCGGCTCGGGATACAAGCAGCGGTAGCAGGGACCATCGGGCATGCCGAAGACGGTGACTTGGCCTTCGAAACGGAAGATGGAGCCGTAGACGTTGGGCTTTCCGAGGAGGACGCAGGCGTCGTTAACGAGATAGCGGGTGGGGAAATTGTCGGTGCCGTCGACGATGATGTCGTAGTCCTTAAAAAGTTCTAGGGCATTTTCACTGGTGAGCCGGGTTTCGTAGGTGGTGATTTCGATATCGGGATTCAGATTGCTGAGGCGCGCATGGGCCGCCGCGGTTTTTGGTTTGCCGACATCGCTGGTGCCGAAGGTTATCTGGCGCTGCAGATTGGTGAAATCCACGACGTCAAAATCGACCAGGCCGATTTTACCGACGCCGGCGGCGGTGAGATAGAGGCCGAGAGGCGCGCCAAGTCCGCCGGTGCCGATGAGGAGGACTTTGGCGGCTTTGAGCTTGAGCTGACCCTCCATGCCGACCTCGGGCATGATCAGGTGGCGGCTGTAGCGGAGGATCTCTTCGTTGGTGAGGCTCGCTGCCGGCGGCCCGCCGGTCAACGGCTGCGTTTTGGTTGACATGGTAGTTTTCCTCATTTCATTTTACCCGTGAAGGGCAAGAGAAGAAAGGAGCAGGGAGACCGGGCCCAGGAAGGCGCGGCACTTTACAGAAGTGGGATGAAATCGTACTCTGAAACGGCCATGTGGAATGTGAACGAACGATTTGAGAAGAAGGCGATGGACAGCCTGGCGGCGCTGGGCTTCGGCGTGGGCAGCACGCGCGGGGTGGTCCGCGTGGAAAAGTACGGCTGCGGTGCGGAGTTCCGGCAGGAGCCGGATGGGCGCTTTCACATGACGGTGTTGCCGACGATCATGTTGAAGGGGCAGTTCACGCGGCTGTGGGATGCCGGCTACCAGAAATTTCTGTTGACGGATGAAGGGCTGAAATTCCCCGCGCTGGCGATACACCTGGAAAATCTACGAAAGTTCAATGAGGAGTTGCGGACGGCTCTGGGCGTTCCGACGTTTTACAATGAGGCGCTGGGGTCGGTCAGCCAGGTCAGCGTGTATGACCGGGTGAAGGGCCGCAAGGGTGATGTTCCGGATGAGACCGTGGGGGCGCACGAGCGCGTTGCGGGGCACTAAGCTCCCTGTTTTTTCGCGCGTGCTGGTTTCGGTTGGCCTGCGGATGCCTTGGCTTCCGTTAGCTGGCGACGAAACTGCTTCACGTTCACGCGGTGCTTGGCGGCTTTTTTCTTTCCAATGAAAATGACGGGAATGTCCCAGGCGTAGCGCTCGGTGAGCACGGCGTCGCCGTCGATGTTCACTTCGCGCAAGGGCGCTCCCAACTCCGCCAGCAGGGGGGCGATGGCTTCCTTGGCGGCTTCGCAAAGGTGGCAGCCCGGGCGGGAATAGAATGTGACTTCGAATGACTGCGCTGCGGCCAACCGCAAATCTTCTGGGTGTTCGCTCATGGTTTAGGATTCGAATACCTCTGGAATGGCCCGGTTTGCGGATAGAAGGCCTTGGCGCGATACAGCTCGGCGATTTGCCGCAGGTGTCCGAGGTCGTGATTGGCAAGTTCGTTGAGTAGCTGCAAGAGGGTGATGGGCCCCATCTCGGGATGAACCCCCGTTCGCGAAGCCGCAGAAGAAGGAATGCCGTGCCAGAAGAAAAAATGGGCCTGACGGAGGGCGACAAAATCGGCCAGATGCTGGCGGGCGGTCTTTTTGCGGATTTCTCCGTTTTCGGGCGGAGTGTATTTCATCAGCTTGGGATTATCATCCACGACGATGCGTTTGGCGCGCTCGCCGTACAACTGTTCGATGACCAGCAAGTGCGCCGAAACCTCGGTGATGGACCAGCGGTCCTCCGCCGGCTTCCAGTCGAGGATTTCCTCCGGGACGTCGCGGAGCAGCAGTTCAAGGATCGCCGGGGTCTTCTCCAAGAGAGACACTGGCGGCTGCAAAGCCGAGGTAGATGGTGAAATCGCTTGCATCGCGGTCCTTAGGGGGGCAGGCTGATTGTAATCCCGCGGGGGCCGGATGGGAAAGCCCCCGGCGAGCGGAGGTCGATGAGGAGGAGAAATCTGCATGGGTCGCGTGGCAGCGCTGATTGACGATCTGTTTTTCCAGATGAAGGTGGCCGAGACGGCCAAGCACCTGGGCCTGGAATTCAAGGTGGCCAGCAACGCGGACGCGCTGTTCACTTTGCTGGAGCCGCCCACGCGGCTGGTGATCGTGGACCTGAATTCGCGGAATCAGCCGGTGGCAACCATCGAACGGTTGCGCGCAACTCAAAAGGAGCTGCGGGTGGTGGCGTTTTTGTCTCACGTGCAGACGGAACTTGCGGCGCAGGCGCGGGCCGCGGGCTGCACGGAAGTGATGCCGCGCTCGGTGTTCACGCAGAATCTGGCGGCCATACTGCAAGGCGCAAAGGATTAGTGCTCGTGCTCTCAAATGTGGCCGTTCGGGTGTGCTTCACTCGTGGACTGCTTTTTATTCTTCTGTTTTTAGCGGCATCATCGAAAACTTCGGGGCAATCAGGGGTTGTGGATGACCCCGCGATCGCGCTGAGAGACGCCCTGGTTGCGGCCTGTTCGCAGAATTCCACAGAATTCGTGCATGCCCTGACGGTCCGCAACGCGGAAGCTTTCGGACGCATGACGCCTCCGGCACGCGAAACGCTGTTGAAACGATTCGTCCTGCTGGACAAGCCCGGAAAACCCAGCACCCACGGCGATTCCGGGGGACACCTGGTGGTACTTTGCGCCACCAACGAGATCACCACACAAATGCAGATCGACAAGCCGGAACTCCGCGACAATCTTGCCTACTTGCCGCTTACCGTCCAGGATGCCAGCGACTCCGCGGGTCTTACGGTTCGCAGCGTCACCATGGGGATGGTGCGCGAAGCCGGCCAGTGGAAGATTCTCTCCCTGGGCCTGCTGTTTCTCGATCTGCCTTCGCTGGAATCCGAGTGGGACCGCGCGGAGATGAAGACCAATGAGCAGTCGGCGGTCGCCGCAGTGAAAACTGTTGCGGATGCCATCGAGAGTTACCGCAAAACCTACACGCGCCTGCCCGATTCCCTCAAAGTCCTCGGGCCACCCGCGCAGGGCGCAGGCAAAGCGGAAACCGCTGGTTTACTGGACGCGGAACTCGCTGGAGGCCGCAAGGACGGCTACTCCTATCGGTATGTGATCGTTGGCGCGAATACCTCCGGGGCGCCTGCCAAATATGAACTGGCGGCGATTCCCGCCGAGTATGGGCGCACCGGCCTGCGCTCTTTTTTCTATGATTCCACGGGCGTGCTTCATGCCGGGGACCATAAAGGGGCAGTTGGCAGCAGCCTGGACCCCAAGTTTGTGGAAGGCGACTCCCCTGCGGGCGACCCGCAACGTTGACCACTTCGTCGCTTCAGAAGGAAGAACGTTGCGGAGTGTGGCGTCCTGAGCAAAAATAAGAATGGGTTCATCCACCACGGTTCCAGCCAGGTAGTCCCTTGCCTGGACTCCCTCTCTCCTGAAAGCAGGTCGCGTTCTTGCAGGCAGGAGAAGAGGCATGCCCGAAGTCTCGGTGGAGCGGCGATCGACGCCGCGACACGCCATGGTGCTGGCGGCGGAAGTTGTGGAGCTCCCCCGCGGCGCAAAGCTTAACGCGCGTACTGCGGACATCAGCAGCACCGGCTGCTACATTGATACATTGAATCCAGTGCCGCAGGGAACTCAGGTTCGCATCCGACTAACCCACCATGACGAGATTTTTGAGGCGGTAGCGCAGGTTGTGTACGTGAGCCGGGGACTGGGGATGGGCCTGGCTTACGTCACGGTAACGGAAGAAGCGAGAACCCGCCTGGAGCGCTGGCTTGCCGAGACGGGCCTGGAGTTCTAAGGGAGAGTAACTGGCAATTTGTGCGCGGCGGAAGATGCGCTACTATTCCCCGTCCGGCTATGCGCTTCCCTCTTCCTCGATTTTCGGTGCAGATTCTCGCGATTCTGATTCTGGCTGCTTGGCCCACGCGCAGCCGGGGCCAAGAAGTGGAATCCGGCTACGGCCCTCTTCCAGTATTTGAATTTCACAGCGGCTTCTGGGTCAATTTGCATCAATTTCTGTATCACGAAGCGCGCTTGCGAGAATCCACTCCCGAGGCCAAGGCTGCGAGCGGGAAGAGTTCGGCGCCGGTGCTGAAGCAGACGCCCCTCGCTCTAAGTCCTACAGAACAAAAAACCTGGGAAGAAGCCATTGCCTACTATCGGGCCAACTATGCGGGGAAAGATCCGCAGGTCAACATCGACTTGATTTTATTGAAGAACCAACTGGGCGATTTCGAGGATTGCGGCGAGCTGCTGGGAACAAAAAAGAGAGCGTGCGACGCCGGCCTGCCTGGAAAGATCGGGGTCATCCTGGAAGCGGCGGCGCCCGTTTACCGGGCCCACTGGTGGGCGGATCAGGATCGCGCGAACCGGCGCTGGGTGGCGCGCGTTGCGCCGCTGATTCGAGAGCAAGGGGTGGGGTTGTCGCAGCGGCTGGCGGATATTTACCAGTCCACCTGGCCAAAGGCGAAGATCCGTGTGGAAGTGTGCGCGTATGCCACTTCCGCGGGGGCGTTCACGACGCTTACTCCGCTGTGGGTGACCATTTCCAGCACCGAGCCGCGGAATCAGGCTCCGGAGTCGCTGGAAGTGCTGTTTCATGAAGCGTCGCATGGCATCGCGCTGCCGGTGGAAGACGCGATCGCGCGCGAGTGCCGGCAGAGAGAGAAGCCCATTCCCCGCGATCTGTGGCACGCCTTGATTTTCTACACCACCTATGAAGTTTTGCGCCCGGTAATGCAGGAAAGCACGCTGGAAACTCAGCCGGGTGACCCGATTCCTCCGGAGCAAACCAGGGTGACCAGCATGCCACCCGGCCTGCGCGAGAAATTCACGCAACGCGGATGGGAAGAGTACATCCGGCTACTGAACGTATATTGGCAACCGTACCTGGATGGCAAAGTTACGTTTGAGGACGCCATCGCCCACCTGGTTTCGGCGGTTTAACGGAGTTTCCCCAGGTTGGTGCGTGAGGGTTCTGTATGTTAGGCTTTCTTTTGCAGACGTAAGCCCGGCCGTAAGCCACGCAAGTCCCAACGCTCATCGACCTTCCCTTCAGTCGCCCATGAAGAGTGAACCGATGGTGAGGTCGTCTCCGCGTGCCACCTCCGGGCCAGAGGAACCAGAGCCCATGGCTGCACGACAAGTGGCATCCAAAACCGGGAAAGAGCCGCGCGAGATCAAGCTGGCTCATTCGCCCGATTCCGACGACGCCTTTATGTTTTACGCGCTGGCCACCCATAAGCTGGCCACGCCGGGTTACAAATACACACACACTCTCTCGGATATACAGTCGCTAAACGAAGCGGCCTTGAGCGAGACCTATGACGTCACCGCGGTCAGCTTTGCCGCGTATCCTTCGCTGCGGGAAAAATACGTGCTGCTGGATTGCGGGGCGAGTTTCGGCGAAGGCTACGGCCCCATCGTGGTCTCGATGAAGTCCATGCGGCCCCAGGAGCTGAAAGGAAAGCGCGTCGGCGTTCCGGGGCTGAAGACCTCCGCGTATCTTTCGCTGAAGCTATATCAGCCGGATTTTGAAGCGGTGGTGATGCCTTTCGACAAGATTATCGAAGCAGTGAAGAATGAAGTGGTGGAAGCGGGACTGCTGATTCACGAGGGGCAGCTCTTTTTCCCGCAGCTTGGTTTGCACAAAGTGGTGGACCTGGGAATCTGGTGGCAGGAGCTTACCAATCTTCCCTTGCCGCTGGGCGGCAATGCGGTTCGCCGCGCTTTGGGTCCCGATGTCGGCCGCTTGATCTCCAAGACCATCCGCGACAGCGTATCGTATGGATTGGAACATCGCGAGGAAGCATTGAACTACGCAATGCAGTTTGCCCGCGACATGGACACGGAACTTGCCGACAAATTTGTCGGAATGTACGTAAACAAGTGGACGCTGGGCTACGGCGAGCAGGGCAAGAAAGCCGTGCGCGAACTCATCGAGCGCGGCACTGCCGCCGGGTTGCTGCCTGGCCCCGCGAAAGTAGAATTCCTGGAAGAGTAGACGGTAGTTCGAAATCATCGAAGCACGTTAAGGTTTCCCTCATTAGGGAATTCTTGCCCGCCGCCGCAATTTCCCGTTGAACTCAACAAATATTGTTTCGCGTCCTAAAGTTCTTCCAGTGTTGGCCGATACATCCGTTGATTGCGTTGGGAAGACCTCGATGGCACCCCTACGTGTCTCGTACCGCCACCCGACGCTTCAGGGGGATTTCATGAGTATCAGTTCGATCGTTCAGATTACTGAGCGCCTATTCAGTGGCAATATAGGCAAGAATCCAGAAGATCAGGGGAAGAATCAGGCCGCGCCGGCCACCACGCAAGGGCAGGCCAACCGAACCGAGTTTGGGGATCGGTTCACTCCTTCGGAACAGGCCGACCCGGCAAACGCCGCGGCAAGCACGGGTGTGTTCCAACTGGAACGCCTGCGCTTCACCGCCTTGAATCTACAGAAGGGTGGTGGAAATGCGGCCACCACAAACGCCGCCGCGCCCACGGCAGCGACAGCTGCACCTGACAACACGGCATTGAACGTCGCGGCCGTTCCTGTGGCGGCTGCGGCCGCTGCACCGGCGGCTGCAGTCGTGCCCGCACCGGTAACGGCAGCCGCTCAGCCGGCGACCGCAAACACGACAGCTTCCGCCTCTCAGACGCAGCAGGATTTGCAAACACTGAACTCCACGCTTACCGCACTGGGCCTGAATGCCGCCGAAATCGCCGCGTTCGACCAGTTCGCGGGAATCTTGTTGCAGTTCAACCCCAACGCCCTGCAGCAGCTTGAGAGTCAATTGAATTTGTTGGCGGCGCAGTATCAAACGCAAAACGCTCCTGCTCCGGCCGCGGCAGCCGCCGCCGCACCAACAGCAGCCACAACGGCACCCGCGGCAGCTCCCGCCACTCCGGCGACAGCCGCTCCTACTCCAGTGACAGCAGCACCGGCGGCAGCAGCCGTTACGCCTGGATTTCAGTTGACCGAACTGGCCATCTCCTTTAAAGGAGTCAACGAAACGGTAACGCAGGGCGGGCAGAACGGCGGGAACTCCACAACCACGCAAATCTCAGCGTTCAGCCTTCAGGTCCAGGAAGTGCGCGTGAGCCTCACCAATCCGGCGGGCCAGACGACGCAACTCCAGGTGCCGCAGGCCACCGGCACCACGGCCACCGCACCAGCGGCAGCGGCAGCAGCCAAGGCCGCCACGTCCTGATTTCTCAGTCCGCTCGACTTCCGCCGGTGCGATGTTCAGCTCTAGCCCCGCCGCATTGACGCCTTCAACCTGGCTTGACGCATTTTGTTGAATCTCGTAGTGTCATCTTTTCCTTATGCGTCAAAAATTCTTGCTGCTTCTCACATGTGTGTTCCTCCTCTGCGCGTTCCCCGTTCGGTCTTGTGGGCAGGGTGCCGGTGAGTTTCGCGACCATCCCGATATTCCGAAGGAGTGGCCGCGCGAGCCGGTTCGCAGCGCGCACGGCATGGTGGCTACCGACGAGCCGCTCGCCTCGCAGGCCGGCGTGGAAATACTGAAGCGCGGGGGAAACGCCGTGGATGCCGCAGTCGCCACAGCGTTCGCTCTGGCGGTCGTGGAGCCGGCGGCCGGGAACATCGGTGGCGGCGGATTCATGCTGGTGCGTCTGGCCAGCGGCAAGTCGACATTTTTTGATTACCGTGAAGTGGCGCCGGGCAAGGCCACCCGCGACATGTACATCAAACCTGACGGCAAGCTGGACGAGCAGGCTTCCGTGATTGGCTATCGCTCGGTGGCCGTGCCCGGGACGGTTGCGGGGCTGGCGCTGGCCCTGAAAACGCACGGCACGATGAAGCTGGCTGATGTCATGCAACCAGCCATTCGCCTGGCCGAGCAAGGTTTTCCCGTCAGTGAAAAGCTGGCGCGGGAATTCCGAGAAGAGCGCTCCGGACTGCAGCAGTTTTCGATGAGCAGCCATATTTTCCTGAACGACGGAAAAATGTTTCGCGCGGGAGACACGTTCAAACAGCCGGAACTCGCGGAAACGCTGAAACGCATTGCGAAGAAGGGTCCCGTGGAGTTTTACCAAGGCGAAACCGCGCAGATGCTGGCGCGCGACATGGCGGCTTTGGGGGGATTAATCACGCTGGACGACCTCGCCCACTATCAGCCCAAAATTCGCGAAGTCCTGCACGGCAGCTACAATTCCGACGGACAGCGATGGGAAGTTCTTTCGGCTCCGCCACCGAGTTCAGGCGGTGTGGCGACGATCGAGGCGCTGAATATGCTGCAGAACGTGCCATTGAAGGGGTGGGAGGACCCGCAAAGCGTGCACATGGTCGTGGAAGTGATGCGACGCGTGTTTGCCGATCGCGCCGCGTATCTGGCGGATCCGGATTTTTCGAATGTTCCGGTCGCCGGGCTGATTGATCCTTGTTACGCGAAGGAACTTCTAGCCACCATTGACCCGCAACACGCCACGCCCAGCAGATATGTTCACGCGGGGAATCCGCACGTGTGCGATCACGGCGTTAGCGCCGGCGTGGCGCCGAACACCATCATCAGCCTGGGAGAAGGTCCGCACACAACGCATTTCTCCGTTGTGGATGCGGCGGGCAACGCCGTGGCCAGCACCACGACGCTCAACGACAGTTATGGTTCGCACGTCAGCTCGTCGGCGGGTTTTCTTCTGAACGATGAAATGGACGATTTTACCACGCAACCCGGGGTTCCCAACGCGCTCTTTGGGCTGATTCAGTCGGAAGAAAATACCATTGCGCCCGGAAAGCGGCCGCTGAGCTCGATGACGCCAACGATTGTGCTGCGCGACGGGCAGCTTAGTTTCGTCACGGGCTCCCCCGGCGGACCAACGATCATTTCAGCGACTTTGCTGACAGTGATCAACTGGATGCGGCTTGGAATGGACGCGCAATCGGCCATCAATGCGCCGCGTTTCCACCACCAGTGGATGCCCGACGTGGTGTTGATGGAAAAAATGTTTTCGCCAGAGATGGAAGAGCAATTGAAAGCGCGCGGCTACGCGGTGAAGCGCAAAGGGCACATCGGGCTGGTCAACGCCATCGGTATTGACTCCAAGACCGGCGAGCGGTGCGGGGCCGCCGATCCGCGCGACGATGGCTCGGCCATCGGTTATTAAGGCGGCGCGGAGTATTGCGTTTCCGCTACTGCATGGTCAACCCTGGCACCTAAAGAGATGAGCTATCCGATTCGCCGCGTTAAACTGTAAGGCATGCAAAGAATCCTTTCGACCTACCTCTTTGTATCCAAGAAGCTCACGCCGGAGTTGCTGGCTCAGATTCACAATGCAGGCTTTCAGGCCATTGAGCTTTTTGCGAGCCGCGGCCATTTCGATTACACCAGCAGACCGGACGTGCGCCTGATGGGGCAGATTTTGGCGGATAACCGGCTGCAGCTTGCTTCGCTGCACGCGCCGACCAGCCGCGATTTCGGGCCCAACCGTGAGGGAGGGACACCGCTCTCGATCACGGAAGTCGAGCGGGTGCGGCGGGTCGAGGCCATGGACGAGCTGAAGCGGGCTATTGATGTTGCCGAGGATCTGCCGTTTTCCCGGATGATTCTGCACATGGGCGGGCATCGCGATACCGCCGACCCGCGGAGGCGCGATGCGGCGTTCAGTTCGCTGGAGCACCTGGTACTGCATGCCAAGCACGTGGGGGTGACCATTTGCGTGGAGAACACCACCAGTGAAATGGGCGAACCTGCTTATCTGCGCGCGTTCGTGGAGGAGACGCGGCTCACCGGCTTGCGCTTTAACTTCGACATCGGGCACGCGCACCTGGCCGATGGCCCGGAGGATGAACGGGTTTCCACGAGTTTTGAAGCGATGCGCGAGCACATTGTCAGCGCGCATATCCACGATAATCTAGGGGACAAGGACGCGCACCTGCCGCCTTACGACGGCTCAATCGATTGGCTGGCGGCGCTGAAACTCTTTCGCAGTCTGCCCGAGGGAGAGATTCCGCTCACGCTGGAATTGAAAGAGAAGACCGGTCCGGAAGCACCCAGCCTCTCCGAGCAGATCACCGCTGGCGCAAAATCCCTGGACCGGCTAGAAGAAGATTTGCAAGCGCTGTAGCTGTGCGGGGCGGCGGAGAGCGTTGGCTCGGCGGGAATTACAGCTTGGCCTGAAGGGTGCGCTTCAGTTCGGGGCCGACGCGTTCGAGGATGGTCCGGCCGGGATCTTCGCCAATGTAGCGCTGCACTTCGCGGCCATCGCGGTCCAGAAGAATGAAAGTGGGGAGCCCACTGACCTGAAATTGTCGCTGGAGTGAACTGTCCGCATCAAACCGTTGCGTCCAAGTCATCTGGTGGTCAGCCACAAAGGCGCGCCAGGCGGCCTGATCGTCGTCCTCGCTGACACTGATAACCATGAAATCGTCGCCGCCGTAGATGGCTTGCAGGCGCCGGACGTTGGGCAAGCCGGCGCGGCAAGGCCCGCACCATGAGGCCCAGAAATCGAGAAGAACCACTTTGCCGCGCATGGCTTCCTCAGGCAATTGCTGGATGGAAGGATCCACGGGCGCGTTTTCCGCGGGCTTTTTCTTGACGATGGCCGCGGTGCGGGGGAAATTGTCGTCGTCGTAGTTGCGGGCCACCTTCGCTGCAGGTTGTTTATTTGCGCGCGCGAGGCGAGATGCTTCCGCCAGGGAAACCGGTTGATCGGCTTGCGGAGGTCCTGCCTGGGGATCGTTTTGGGCCGCTTGGGTGGTCTGCGCAGGTGAGTTGGCAGTTGGATTTTGATTTTGCGCGGGCGCGGTTTGGGCTGCGGCTGAACCGCACAAACCGCCAGCCAAGACAGCGACAATTATGATTGTGCGTGTGGCTTGCATGGTGGCGCGTTCTTCGTGGTGAAATCTGTTCAGCTCCTCGCTACTTGGCGAAATCCGGTTTCAGAAAGAGCGTGTCGTCGAGCGGAGGATTTACGGTCACTTGGGTGATGCGAATGAGGATGACGGCGCCTTTTTCCGTGCGCCTCATGCGAAAGGGAAATTTCAAGCCGTCCACTTCCCGGTAATCATCCATGTCCAACTTCACCGGGTAGGGGCCTTCGGGAGTGGTGATGATGTCTTCGGAACGCAAAATCAGGCCGCTGTCGGCATCGAAAAAAAGTTTCGAGTGAGTTTTTTTGTCGGTTGCGAATTCGAGGACGTAGGTGTTGTGGGCGCCCACTTTTTCCATGCCGGTCACTTTTCCCGTCAGGGCAAACTTGTCAACGTGGCCGGGGTCCTGAAACTCCGCCTGGCGAAGTTTGCTTTGCAGAGCCGCGCCCGTGTATTCGTGATAGCCCTGGGCGGAGTTCTCGATCCAGGCAGTGTGGCCGTCACACACATCGCGCAGGATGATGCCGTTTGGAAGAGTAATTTTGGAGAGCGTTTTATTGGGCGACTTTTGCAGAATTTCGATGGCGACGAAGACGGAGGAGTCCTCGGACTGGAAGACACCCTTCATGCGGCGGGAAGTGGTCTTGTTCCAGGCGGCTGCGCCTCCGGCGGCCTCATAGCTTTTGGCCAGCAATTCCTGGGGAGTGGGCAGCGGGGCATCGGCGGTTGGGCGTGACGCTGGAGCCGCTGCGGTTTTATCCACCGCGTTGGTCAGGTGCGCGTCGGGTTGCTGCGCATTCAGGCTTGCGACGAACGGAGCGCACGACAAAGAACCAAGGAGGAGGACCGGGAGAAGTCGCCTGGTGATCATGGATACCTCGCTGTAGCCAGTATCGGATGGGGTGGTTCGGGGTGCAGGGTTTTCGGGAGTTATCGTGTTGAAAGGAAGACTGTCCTAAAGCACAGGCGGAAAATTCAGTTGTAGCGAGGGGGGAAATTCTGAATTTAGAAATCGCTGGAGGAATTTTGAGCTGGAAAGCGGGGAGAGATCGAGCGCGTTAGGGCTAGAAATACAATTTGACCGTTATTTTGACTATGGTCTATAATATGGTCAAAAGGGGATGCCATGATCGAAGTCTCTATTTCCGAATTTAAGGCCAAATGCCTGGCGCTGCTCGAACAGGTTCGTGTCACCCGGGAACCTATTCGTGTCACCCGTCATGGCAAGCCCGTTGCAGAGGTCGTACCCACAACTCCTGTCGTTGACAGGGCTCAATGGCTTAAATCGATCAAGGGCACGGCAACCATAAAAGGTGACATCATCTCCCCGGCCCATGACCGCGATGAGTGGGAGATGCTGCGCGATTGAAGTTCCTACTCGACACCCATATATGGATCTGGTTGACCGAAAATCCCAGACGAATGGGACAAAGCACTTACAGGACTCTTCAAAACCCACAGCACGAGCTCTGGCTCTCTCCTATTAGCGTCGTGGAGGCATTTACTCTGGCTCACAAAGGGAAGGTTCTCCTCCAGGGTGACCCGATGGAATGGGTAGCCCACGCGTCTGCCGGAACCAAAGAGGCACCGTTCACAAATGAGGTCGCTCTATCCACAAGGCAATTCCCGTTTGATTGGGATCCCGCAGATCGAATCCTGGCCGCTACGGCGCTCTTTTTTGACCTCACACTCGTCACTGCCGACGAGCGCCTGCTAGGCCTCCGAAACATCAAGACCTGGGCAAATCGTTAGTCCGCACAGTGAAGTTAGGCTGCTCTCGCCTGATCGAGGAATGCTTTGGCCTTCTCTGCTAAACTAATTATTTGGAGTTTTCCTAGAGAAGCCGACTATGACGACGATTACCATCGAAAACGCAGGCAAATACGACGGCCAGGAAGTCACCATCCGCGGCTGGCTGTATAACATTCGCGAATCCGGCAAGCTGGTTTTTCCCATTTTTCGGGACGGCACGGGGATTATCCAGGGCGTGTGCTCGCTGAAAGAGAACCCGGAGGCGTTCGAGGCGCTGAAAGGGCTGACGCAGGAGTCGAGCGTCATTGTTACCGGGAAGATCCGAGCTGAGCAGCGGGCTCCCGGCGGCTATGAAACGGGCGTCACGAAGATTCAGATTGTGCAGCGCGTTTCCGAGGAGACGCCCTTCCCGATCCAACTCAAGGAGCACGGGGTTGATTTTCTGCTCGATAATCGGCATCTGTGGATTCGCACCCCGCGCCAGGCGTCCATTTTGCGCATTCGCGCGGAAGCTGTCCGCTCCGCCCGCGAATTCATGGATTCGCAAGGCTACACGCTGACCGACGCGCCGATGTTTACGCCAGCGGCTTGCGAGGGGACCAGCACGCTCTTTGAAGTCAATTACATCGACGATCAGAAGGCTTATCTCACGCAGAGCGGGCAGCTTTATATCGAAGCAACCGCGATGGCCCTTGGCAAGGTGTACACGTTTGGCCCGACGTTTCGCGCGGAAAAATCCAAAACGCGCCGGCACTTGACCGAATTCTGGATGCTGGAGCCGGAGGCTGCTTACGCGGAACTTCCCGACATGATGGACCTCGGTGAAGGACTGGTCAGCGCTATCGTCCAGGGCGTGGTGAAAAATAAGCCGCGCGAGCTGGAAGTCCTGAAGCGGGACATCAAGAAGCTGGAGAACATCAAGCCGCCCTTCCCTCGGATTACCTATGAGGAAGCGATTGGCGTGCTGCAAAAGAACGGCAACCCCGCCAAGTTTGGGGATGACTTCGGGGGCGACGAGGAGACCATCATCTCCAGCAGCTTTGACCGGCCGGTCATGGTCCACCATTACCCTACGGCCATCAAGGCGTTTTATATGCAGCCGGACGCGGAGCGTCCCGATTTGGCACTCTCCTTTGATATGTTGGCCCCGGAGGGCTACGGGGAGATCATCGGGGGCAGCCAGCGCATCCACGACTACGACCTGCTTGTTAAGCGGCTGAAAGAGAACAACTTACCGATAGAGTCGTTCCAATGGTATCTGGACCTGCGGCGCTACGGCAGCGTGCCGCACGCCGGCTTCGGAATGGGCCTGGAGCGCACCGTGGCGTGGATCTGCGGCACCGAGCACATCCGGGAGGTCATCCCCTTCCCTCGGATGATTTACCGGGTATATCCTTAATAGCGGGGTAGTTGCGGTAGGGTTCCAGCTGTTCCATTCATTTGCTCTAAGTCTGAATCGAAGTGACTGGTGAGTGGTGACTCATGACTGGTGCTTCTACGCCCAGAGTGCGCCAACCATTAGTCACCGATCAGTAGTCACCAGTCACGGAGTCTTGTCATGCCTCAGAAAGTTCGCATAATAGGCGTACCCATGGACCTTGGCGCCAGCCGCCGCGGGGTGGACATGGGGCCCTCCGCCCTGCGCGTTGCCGGCTTGCAGGCGCGCATCAAGCACCTGGGCCTTCAGGTGGAAGACATCGGCAACATCTCGGTTAAGCAGCCGGAAGAGATGCCTGTAGGCGAAAAGCGCGCCAAGTATGTTGAGGAGATCTTCGATTCTTGTAAGGACCTTGGAGAGGCGGTCCAGAAGGCTCTGGAAGAGGGCTGGCTGCCGCTGGTGCTCGGAGGGGATCATTCCATCGCCGCGGGGTCTGTGAGCGGGGTGGCGGCCCATTTCAAGAAAGAAAAAAAGCAGATTGGGTGCATCTGGCTGGATGCCCATAGCGACATGAACTCGCCGGAGACTTCGCCCTCGGGAAACGTCCACGGCATGCCGCTGGCCGGAATTTTGGGCTACGGCGTTCCCGAGCTTTATGATTTGTTCGGATACAAGCCAAAAATCGAGCCGCAGAATGTGGTGCTTGTTGGGGTACGCGATCTGGATTCCCACGAAAAGAAATTCATCAAGAAACTGGGCGTGAAGGCTTTTACAATGCGCGAGATTGACGAGCGCGGGATGCGGGAAGTGATGGCTGACGCGTTGAAATTCGCGATGGACGACACGGATGGGATTGCGGTCAGCCTGGATATGGATTTTGTGGATCCCAGCGACGCTCCCGGAGTGGGCACCCCGGTGCGCGGCGGAGTCACCTATCGCGAAGCGCATCTGGCAATGGAAATGATCGCCGACAGCGAGGCCATGGTGTCGATGGAAGTGGTGGAGATCAATCCGGTGATTGACGAGCACAACCGCACGGCATTGCTTGGCGTGGAGCTTGTGCTCTCGGCCCTCGGCAAGAAAATCCTGTAGTTCATTTTTGCAACCGCTCGATGCGCGGAACAGGAATAGCGGGTCATGTCCCATCGACCGTTGCCGATTCCGCAACCTCCGCGCGACTCCCTTTTCCCTTTTCGCGCGTTTGCACTTATAACTGAATTCATAGTTAAAATGAGCGCTCCCCCGGCCCAGCAAGACAGGAACGATTCGTGACCCTCGACAAAAAGAAACGGCTTCGCGTTGGCGTGCTCTTCGGTGGGCGCTCCGGCGAACATGAAGTTTCCCTCGCTTCCGCGGCCTCCGTCATTCGCGGCCTCGATCCGGACAAGTACGAAGCGGTACCCATTGGCATCACCAAGGACGGCCACTGGCTGGTCGGCGAGGGCGCGGCAAAACTGCTTCCGGACATTCTGAAGAGCGGGCGGCGCGTGATGCTGACGGCGGATCCGACGGAAGCCGCTATCGTGCCGCTCGATCGGGGCGCGGGTGCGCAGCGGTTCGACGTGATTTTTCCCGTGATGCACGGCACGTTCGGCGAGGATGGAACCATTCAGGGCATGTTGGAGCTCGCGGATATTCCTTTTGTGGGAGCAGGCGTGCTGGGCTCGGCGATCGGCATGGATAAGGATGTTTCGAAGCGCCTTTGCCAGGCCGCGGGAATTTCGGTGGTGCCCTGGACGACGGTGCATCGCTGGCGCTGGGAGAAGGAACCTTCCGCGGTGCAGGCCGAGATCGAAGCCAAGTTTCCGTATCCGCTATTTGTGAAACCGGCGACGCTGGGTTCTTCGGTCGGGATGACCAAGGTGCACAATTCCGAGGAGCTAGCGCCAGCGTTGAATCTTGCATGCGAGTTTGGAATGAAAATTCTGGTTGAAAAGGCCGTGAGCGCGCGGGAAATCGAAGTTTCGGTGTTGGGCAATCATGATCCGCAGGCGTCGGTGCCCGGCGAAATCGTGCCGCACCGTGAATTTTATGATTACGCCGCGAAATATCTGGAAGACGGGACGCAGCTTTTGATTCCCGCGGAGCTGAAGCCGGCGCAAACGAAAAAGATTCAGGCGTTGGCCGTCGAAGCTTTTCGGGTGTTGGAACTTTCGGGAATGGCGCGGGTGGATTTCTTCCTGGAGAAAAAGGGCGGCAAGCTCTTTCTGAACGAGGTGAACACGATTCCCGGCTTCACCTCCATCAGCATGTATCCCAAAATGTGGGAAGCCTCCGGCATCGCATTTCGCGAATTGATCGACAAGTTGATCGAGCTGGCACTGGAGATGCATCAGGAAAAAGCGCGCACCAAGTATGCGATCGAGCTTCCGGAAGGCTCCGGCGGCGCTCTGGCAGGATAACACCGACGTGTTTGAGCCCGCCTTGGCGGCGAGGGAACCAATTCAGGAAAAACGGCGTCAAATTGTATAGGGAATTTGCGGGAGTGCGCCTGCTCTTGTACCATTCCTAGTCGACGCGTGATATGAGTGGGATTTGAGCCTTGCGCGCTGGGGAAAACCGAATGTCGCTACTGGAACCACCGGTAGACAAGCCGCAGAAATCACGGGTAATGGTGTTTACCATTGTCGCGCTGGTTTTCACCGCCGCGGTGGTGCTGTGGTTTACGTTCCGGTATTACCCTGAAAAAAAGGCCGCGGCGCAATTCTTCAACGCGCTGGTGGCCGGCGATACGAACAAGGCTTATGACTTGTGGAAGCCCTCGGCCAGCTACAAATTGAGCGATTTTACGGCTGATTGGGGGACCGATGGGTATTACGGGCCGGTGAAAAGCTACAAAATCATGGGCGCAGAAGCGCCGAGGAACGGGAGTTCGATCGCGGTGAGTGTGGCCATCAGCCCGTTTTCGCCGCTCCCGGAAGCCTCGGACGGGGAGAAGAGCCGCAAGACGCGGGTCGTAACACTTTGGGTTTTGCCTTCGGATAAGTCGCTGAGCTTCCCGCCATAGTTATTCTCATTCACCAAATGAGAATGAAGTTCCCCGGGCCAAAGCCAGGGCGAATGTCCCATTTCTTTGTCGGAATTTAAGCTAAGAACGGATCTCGTCAAGGGCTGCGGCGAGTTCACTGGGGCTTACGCTGGCGGTGCCGAGTTTGCCGACGACGACTCCCGCGGCGGTGTTGGCGAGCAGAGCGGCATCCGGCAGCGGCGCGCCTGCGGCGATGGCCAACGACAACACACTCAAGACAGTGTCGCCCGCGCCGGTGACGTCAAAGACCTGGCGACCGGTGGCGCCGCGGTCGATGCCGGGTTGCCCGACGCGCGCGTAGGTTACTTCAAAACTGGTCGCGGGGATGTGCAGGTGCCTGGGCGAAACTTCCTCAAAGATACTCATGCCCTTTTCACCGCGCGTGATGACCACGGCGGCGCAGCCGAAATGAGGGAGCAGAGCGCGGCCCGCCTCCTCGACGGATTTATCGTCAGCTACGGAGCGGCCCACGTAGTGCCCGGCCTCCTTGGCGTTGCACACAATCACGCGAGCACCGCGATACGCATAGAGGCGCGAAGTTTTGGGCTTCACGAAAACGGGAACTTTCATCTGGTGGGCGGCGCTCAGGATTCGATCGGCGAAGGCGTCCCCGAGCAAGCCCTTGTCGTAGTCGGAGAGTATGAGCGCGTCGAGATTCTTGAGCGAGGCGACTAGAAGTCGAAAGAGCCTTTCTTCGGTTTGCGGGGGGACGGGATCGCGGCGTTCGTGGTCGATGCGCACGATCTGCTGGTGCCGCGCGATGATGCGGGTTTTAAGCGTGGTCACTCGATCCGCATCAGCTACTAGCCCGTGTTCGCCGATGCCCAACTTGCGCAGACAAGCGTGCAAAGCCCGGCCGGCCTCATCGGCAGTAATCTTCTTTGCTGGCACGTCGCGGCCAGCGTTTTTTTCTCCACCGACTACGCCGAAGGCTTCGACGTGGGCGCCCAACGCGGACACATTCGCCGCGACGTTTCCGGCGCCGCCGGGGCAGTCCTGTTGCGAAACGTAATCCACCACGGGAACTGCCGCTTCAGGGGAAAGGCGATTCGCGTTTCCCCAGACATAGCGGTCCAGCATTACGTCGCCGAGTACGCCAATGCGCAGTTTGCGGAAACGGGGGAGCAGGCGCTTGAGTCGAGGAACACTAATCACGAATTCGGATTTCATATGCGCTGGAAGGCGGCGGGTCATTCGGGGGCGATGGTTGCTTCTTCGGGAAGCATGACGGGGATATCGTCGCGCACCGGGTAGACGCGCCTGCAGGCCTCGCACTTGAGGCCGGAATTGTCAGGCAGCAAGTGCACCGGCTTCTTGCAGAGCGGGCAGACGAGAATGGCGAGAAGTTCCTTGGGAATCGGCATAAGGGTCTCCACCTGCTGAAAGAAAACTGTAGCAGAGGAAACGCGGGGTGGCCAGCGATGGAAAGCGCGGTAAATGCCCGCCGCAGGTTCCGAGGCTTAGGCGGGAACGTTCTGCGGTGCGGGGATGCACGCCTCGATGCACGTTCCGCCGCCGGGGTGGGAATGCACGAAGAGTTCGCCACCCATGCTCCGCAGCCGCTCCTCCATGCTCAGGAGCCCTAACCCCTGGGCAGAGTCTGCCGAAGTCGGATCAAAGCCGGCTCCCTGATCGGAAATCCGCAGCCGCAGAGAACCGGGCAATTCATCGAGTTCCACAAGCGCTTGCTGGCAGCCGCTGTGCTTGTAAACGTTGCGGATGGATTCCTGGGCCACGCGGAAAAGGCACAGAGACGCCTCTTCCTGCACTTTGCAGGTCAGGGGAACGCTCACGAAGCGAATCTGCATGGAATTGCGGATCGCGAATTCCCGGCAAAAATTATTCAGGGCGGGCGCGAGGCCCAGCAGTTCAACCTGCGAGGGATGCAAGCGCCGGGAGATGTTGTGTACGTCAGAGGTGATATCGCCGGCGGTCCGCACCAGCGATTCCAACTCGCCGGCCAAGGCCGAGCTGATTTTCAGAGAGGCGAGTTTCATCTGCTCCAGGTCAATGCTGAGCAGGGCGAGGCGTTGCCCGATATCATCGTGGAGGTCTCTGGCGATGCGCGAGCGCTCCTCCTCCTGGGCGCGCGTTAGTCGGTTACGCAGGGCTTGCAACTTTTCTTCCGAACGCCGGCGCTCCGTGATGTCCTGATAGATGGCAAAGGCGCCCACAAAAGTCTCGCCGGAGAAGACGCGGATGCCGTGGAGTTCCACGTCGATGAGGGTGCCGTCTTTCTTGCGGCGTTGCGCGGTGGCATGGACGACTCCGCCATCGCGGACGGCGTGAGTCATGCGAGTGGCTTCGACGAGGTCGTGCGACGCAATCACGTCGTCGATATCTTTCCCGAGGAGTTGGCCCTGGGAGTAGTGAAACATCCGCTCGAAGGCGGGATTGCAGAAGAGCACTCGATTGTCCTCGTCCTTGGTGACAATGCCGAGCGGAGTGTTGGCCATCAACGCATCGAGGTACATGGTACGTTCGCGGAGCTGCTCCTCCGCGCGCTTGATGGCGGTGATGTCGAAGGCAGTCGCCAGGATGGCGAACCTCCCCTCAAATTGCGTGCGCGCGCCAGTGAAATCCAGCCAGCGAACGTCGCCGCTTTTCGTGCGAATCTTGAATTGGTAGCGGGGCTCTGGATTTTTCCCACTCCGGCGGGCATTGGAGCGTTGGTGGCTGATGTCGCGAAATTCAGGATCGACGAGATCCCACGCGTTCATGGCAAGCAGCTCGTCGCGCGTATAGCCGCTGAGGATCTCGGCGTGCCGGTTGACGTACACCAGCCCGCTGCCTTCGAGGATCCAGATAGCGCAAGGGGCAGTCTCCGCAACGAGGCGAAACTTCGCTTCGCTCTCACGCAAGGCGTCGTCCGCCAACTTGTGCGCGGTCAAATCCACGAAGCTGACCAGGTAAGAATCGCCGACACGGGAAAGATGAAACTCGATATCGCGCGAACCGCCGTCCTTGCATTGCACTTGCGCGGTCATCGATTGCGAATCGCCGGGCGACTCATCCACGCGCGTCACCAGCGTTTGCCACTCCGCTTTGACGGATTCCCGGTACTCCGGATCCGGATAAGCGAGCGGCCACCAGTGCTCAACGTCCGGCACTTCCGCGGGAGTGTAGCCGAACAGCTCCAGGAATTTCCGGTTGCTGAGTTCGACGCGCTGGTCGGTGACTCGCGTAACCAGCATGGCCACCGGCGAGCCTTGCAGAATTTGCAGGATGCGGTCCTCGCTGCCGCGCAAGGCACGTTCCGCGCGCTGCCGCTCGTCAATTTCCGCCTGGAGTTCAACATTATTGAACGCCAACCCGAGCCGGCGCCTTTCGCTGACTGCCAGATCGCGTTCGGTGACTTGTGACTGTTCGACGAGAAGCAGAATCATCCCGAGACAGATGCCGCAAATATGCACCAGGTCCAGAAAGAAAAGCGGCGATCCGATCAAGACTTGCACATAGTCAATCGGATTGGGAGTGATTGCCGTGCCATTCCCAAAATATTTGCGCAGAATGCCGACGAAATCGATGGTGTAGGAAAGCTGGTCGATGGCGTAAAACATGCAGAAGGCGCCGGACATCAGCGCCGCCCAGGATCGCTTTCGGCGCCACTGAGCGAAAAATACAAAACAGCAATAGGCCAGCGCCGCCATCATGGTCACGGTCCGCGGCAGATTGCGAACGGCAAAGCTGACGTCGCGATCTGCGCGCAAAGCATACCCGCAAGCGAAGGCCAAGGCGGATAGCCCCAGGGTGAGCCAGACTCCCGCGCCGAACAGTTTTCTCAGTGAACGCCCCGGCAGACGCCAACTGAGTCCCCCCAGGGCGAGCAGCAGCGACTGCAACACTCCAAAAAAGAGGACTGCGATCACCAGGACAATTTTCCGGGGAGTCCAGTCGGGGCCAACCTTGATCGATTCGATGGCCGCGGCCAGAAAAAGAGCGGAGCACGTCCAGGCCCAGGCCCACCAGCGGAAAAACTCCGTCTTTCTCAGACGCTGGTATAAAGCCCAAAGAAGGACGGCCAGGAAAATGGTGATCAGAACCTGGACGTGAACCGATTGGAGCGCGGGATGCGGGCTGCTGTTCATCGGTGGCACGGCATGGACGGGAAATTGCCTCGATTGCTTATCGGGTTCAGGGAATCAGGACTCGCGAAAGTGTACCGCAATCAATGTGAGTTTGCATGCCGCGCGGCGCGAAAGGTGGGCCATGTCACCGCCAGCGCCATGAGCAAAGCGAGGATTGGATCGCACGGATGGCGTAGCCGCAGGGAGACCTGCGTCAGGTAATAGGCCAAGGGGAACGCCAATGGAAATGCGGCCAGCGGCAGCAAAAAGGATCGGCGAGTGAAGTAAAGGCAGGCGAGACCCGCGGTTGCTCCAAGCAACGTTACTGCGTTCCAGAAAAATAAGAAACGCACAAGATTGGAATCCGCTCTCTGGAAGTCCCGCCAGGGAGAGGAAGTTCCCAGCCACATCGCCACCGCGCGACGTGTGGCGAGTTGCAGGCTGAGCGTGGGGTGGGTGCGAATGAAATCCACGGCGGCTATTCCCTTTTCTGCAAGAAAGGCGCTCTCGCCGAGTTGGGCATAGAGGTGAACCTGTTCGTATCGAGTGATGCGGGTTATCTGGCGGGAATGTTCGTCGTAGATGGGATTGTTGCCCATCCATAATTCAAAGGGGAAATCCGAGCGAATGGGAATGAGGCGATGGAATTGAACAGCGTTGCGGGTGGTCCAGGGCAGGCAGACGAGGACCGCCAGAGAGATCACCAAAAGGATGTCACCCAGGCCGGAAATCTTCGCGGCGCGTGTCCGCAAGTAGATCCAAAGCAGCAGAAAGGGGAAAACAGCGACGAGTGCGGGATTCACCAAGAGGCAGAAGCCCCAAAACAGCCCATAGAAAACAAAGTTGCGCCGCCGCGGATTTTCCGCAATCACGAACATGGCCCAAAGCAGAGTCACCGCCAGCAGAGCGGAAAGTGAGGTGTCCCAGATCCATTCGAAGGGAATCAGAATCCCGCTCAGGAAAAAGGCCCACACCCATGCGGCCACCGCTGCGGTGGTTCGATCGCCTACACGAAGCGCCGTGAAGTAAAGCGGAAAGATCGCCAGAGCGGAAAAAACGCAATTGAAAAGTGCCGCCATATAGAACGAGGCGACCGTAAAGGTTCCGAATAGCTTGAAGATATTGGCGAGAAGAAAGGGATACACCGGCGCAAGCCAGGCTGTGGGTCCCGTCGGCTGGCGGAACAGGCAACAGAACCCCTGGCCCTTGGCCAGCGCGGCAGCGACGCTGCCAACTTCATTCTCAAAGGGAACTGCGGCCAACGCTTCGGCCGGAACCTGGTGGGCCTGGTGAAACAAAAATATCAGCCGCAACGCCAGCGCAACGCCGAAGATTACCCAAGGGGATGTGACCACTGACTGGAGTCGCGGATTCACCGGGAAGAGCATAACCCCGGTGGGCGCCGGTGCAAAACCCATCCGGCAAAATGGCGGCGCCGAGCTCAGGATTTGTAGAACGAGTCTTTACAATCCCTCGATGCGCCAGAGGAGGCGTGCCGAGAAGGAAGTATGCTGCAGAAAATCCGGCCGCCAGAGCGCGAGTATCTGCGAGCCTTGATAGACTCGTTCGAATCCGCCTTCGGATTCCGACACCGTTTCGATCGGCGCCACCCAAAATTCGTGGGAGCCCGGTGCATGCAGGGTGACGCGAACTTTCTGCCAGCCGTCTTCCACGCGCAGGATCGGCGCGGGCAATCTCCCGGAAAGGCGCAAATTTTGAGGGCCGGAGGGGGTCTCGAAAAACCGGTCAGGTTCGGCGGGAGCAAGAAAATTGATGACCGATTCGAGTCCCAGCGCCAATGGGCGTGCGAGCGGGGCAGAAAGCGTGATGGAAATATCGCAACTCACTTCACATCCGTGCGGTGCGGGGCCAAAAAGAAACAGCTTGGTGATCGATAGCCGCGGAATCTTGCCGCCCTCCACCGCATAGTCAGGAAGATCGCAGTGAGCTTCCAGTTCGGCGTAATTGGATGAGGAAGCGCGCAAGAAGTACGCGCCAGCGGCGGCAGTGGCGAGTTCCTGGAGCCGCAGTTCTTCGTAGTCGACCTGAGTTTGTGCCGGATCGAACAGGAACACACGAAACGCGTGGCGCGGGTGGTGGTCATAGCGCAGAAAGCGGTCGAGGTTTGGCTCCTTCACCCGCACCTGGTCGTGAATGGAAACCGCAGCCCCCGACAAGGGTTCGGCGGTGGCGGCTTCGCGCAGCCGGGAGTGGTACGCTTCTGGTCGCCGGAAGATCGAGTTGATGAGCGTCGCGCTCGCCGCCCGGAAATCGAAAAGAGGCAGGGTTGCGCCGTCCGAAGGCTTCAGCAACGCCTGAAACTCCGGCGCGGTGAAAAGCACCTCCGCGGCACCGTCGGCGTCATAGTCCACCAATTCCACGCGGGGCATCAGGCCGCCGGGCGTCAACTGATCCGCCAGCAATTCCGCGCGAATCAGATTGCGCCAAAGTTCGGTGCGCAGGTGCGGAGCATAGATCCCGCCGAAGATGCCATGCCAATAGGCGTCGTTCCCCTGCCCTCGCAGGACCAGGTCGCGGGCCTCCTGGTAATGGACGGCATGCTCGGCGCTGGTGCGGCGCGGGGGAATCGAGGCCACCGCCGCGGACGCCCGCAGCATTTTTTTGTGCAGCAGGTTGGACTCCGGGTATTTACGGAAGAAGCCGCGCCAGGAGCCACCGCGGAGAAAGGCAAGCACCTCCGGCCGCGCGGCAAATTCTTTCTCCAACGCGAAAAACCGTTGCCGAGTTTTTGTGGGCAATACCCATTCCATCATTTCCGCGTAGGAAGCGGCCGGCAAATCGGCGCGGCCCAGCGGCAGATGATTGGCCATGAATTCGCCGGGCGTGACGGTCTTCAACCAGGAAGAGTTTTCTTCAAGCGCGGCGAAAAATTCCTCCAGCCAGCCGTCGGTGTAGCAATGCTTGAATGTGCCCGGCCAGACGCCAAATTTTTCCATGTCGTCGCCGAAGGCAGCGGCGCCGCCAGGATGGGATTCCGCAGCCTTTTGCAGATAGGCGATTGTTTCGGTGGCCTTGCGGAAGGGGATGAGATACCGCAAATCTTTCAGTCCGGGAAAGAGCCACACCGACTTGCCGCGATCTTCGGCAACATACGCTCCAAAAAGTTCTTCCGGTTCGAAGCCCGCGGCGATGAAGGGCAGGTCGTCCACCAGCGTGTAGGCGACGTTTGCCGCCGCCAACGAGCCCGGGAGTTGCGGCTCCCAGACGCGCTCCGCGAGCCATGCGCCGGTGGGACGTTTGCCAAAATGTTTCTCGATGTACACCGCCAGGCGGGTGAGTTGCTCCACCTGGTCCACGGTGGGGATGGAGATCAGAATGGGCTCGTAGAATCCTCCGCCGATAAGTTCCACCTGCCCGGAAGCCGTGAGTTTTCGCAAGCGCGAGAAATATTCAGGGTGGTTTTTCTCAATCCACAAAAGGAGCGGGCCGGAATAGTGCAGCCCCAGCCGCACGCCGGGATGCTTTTCGACCATGCCGAGAAAGGGAGCGTACGAGGTGAGAAAGCACTCTTCGAACACATGCTCAAAGTTGCCTGCGGGTTGATGCGCGTGAATAGCGAGTATCAGGTTGAATGGCGGGCGAGGATCGGGCATCTGATTCACATTCCATGATACCGCGGGATACCCGAAAACTTGGAATCGAACAACAGTTATACAAGATGAATCTTTTGTTACTTGGCGGAACTGTGAGACACAACCCAGTCAACGATGAGCTTCAGGGCCTCCGGCGAGAAGGTCTCCTCGATGGCGCCGTATTCAGCAGGTGTCCCGGTGTAGGCATGCTGGAACATGTGGTTCAGCTCCGGCAGTTCGCGCCCATCGGCTTCGGTGTTTCCGGTCTCCTGCATGGCTTTCTGCAGCAGGGGCAGATTGGCTTTTGCGGAGACCTGCAAATCCTTTTGGCCATAGAGGGCCAGCACCGGGCATTTCACAGACTTCAGGTTCGGCAAGGGATCGTAGTCCAGGAAGAAGCGGAACCAGGGAGAGGTCAAGGTACGGAGTTGCGTCTCCAAAGCCGCCGGGGGCAGAGCCGCGTCGAAGCCCGAGTCTTTCACCAGGGCGACGAGTTTGTCGCGCAGCGCTGCGGGATCTTTTTCCTGGCGCACAAGCGCATAGGCAGCTTTGTCAAAGCCCAGGCTGATATCGAGTTGGTCATCGCTCAAACCTCCGGCGCGGCCGATCAACTCAGACTGATTAAGCAGCGTTTGCTCGCCGGTGGTGGCTGGGGCAGCCAGCAGGACGAGCCACGCCACACCTTTCGAATGCCCCGCGAGGTACGGCGCGATGATGGCGCCTTCACTGTGACCGATCAGCCCGATCCGCGACGCATCAATTTCCTTGCGCACTTTCAGGAATTCGAATCCCGCTGCCGCATCGGCCGCCAGATCCATGATGGTGGCCGCATCGCCATTCCCCGAGGAATTTCCAACCCCGCGTTTGTCGTAACGCAGCACGGCAATTCCCCTGCGGGTGAGCGCGTCGGCGATTAAGAGGAAGGGGCGGTGATTGGCGATGGTCGCGTCGCGATCCTGAGGCCCCGAGCCGGCGATAAGCAGCGCGGCGGGGAATGGACCGTTGCCCTTGGGCAGCGTCAGCGTGCCCGCCAGCGTGACGCCCCCGGCAGTACTCGTAAAAGTCACCTCTTCTTCGCTGTAAGGGAAAGGCCTGGTGGGCGTCTGCGGGCGGCGCAATTCCAGCGTTTGGTCGGAGCGCTTGAATTCCAGCGGCAAATTGTCCGCGCCGGTTTGCGACCAACTGCCGGTCATCGCGTTTTTTGTGGTGTTTAACGTGCCTTCGTACACGCCTGCCAAGGACGGAATTTCGAAATGAAAGACTTGTTCCTTCAACGTGACTTTATTGGCGGGGAGGCCGCTAACGCCCTGATCGACACTGTCGAGCGCGGCGATCAGGTTGCCCTGGGTATCATGGGAAACGTGCAGTTGGAATCGCAGGCGCATCCCATGCGTTTCCACCGCGCCTTGCCAGAGCCCCTCGACGGGGAAGATCGCGTCGCCTGGCTTGCGCGCTACCGCTCCGGTTTCCCGGCGGAATTTCAACGGGAGCGAAGCGCTTCCCTGCGACCAGTTGCCGTCGATAATCTCGTGGTCCGGGGAGACTTTGCCTTCGAAGCGCGCCCCCACCGAAGTGACTTCCAGCTTTAAGGTGTAATTGGTGAAGGAGACGGAAGTGGCCTCAATGGCGAATACGCCCTGCTCCAGGCTATCCAGTGTGGCGCGCAGCGAACCGTTGGCTTCTTTAGAAATGTGCAGCAGGAGGTGGAGTTGCGCCTCGCCAGCCTGCAGCGTTCCGGAATACGTGCCTAGAGGCAGGCTAGTCACCTGCGCCGCGGCGCCGCCCGCGCCGAGCAGTGCGAGTAGAATCACCATCAAAGAAAAATTCCAGAACAATCGGCGCACAATTTACCCCTATGGACCGCACGGAGGGTAAGGAGTTGGATGAGAGGCAGCGGCAAAAGGCAGCCTGCTGCATCCATTCCTGGAAACTGGACCGCCCGGGTGAAAAAAAGAGCCCCGGAAACCGGGGCCCAAGGGGAAACGAAAAGCGTCGTGAGTTCGGCTGACGACTTTACTTTTTCTCGTACCAGTCGGCGTTGATGGCCGTGAACTTCGACCACTTTTCCGGGAGATCTTCAAGAGCGAAAATGGCGGTCACCGGACATACCGGGACGCAAGCGCCGCAATCGATGCATTCGACGGGATTAATATAGAGCATCGTTTCGCCCTGATGGGTCGGCTCGTCCTTGCGCGGGTGGATGCAGTCCACCGGACAAACATCAACACACGCCGTATCTTTCGTGTTGATGCAAGGTTCGGCAATCACATAAGCCATGCAAACTCTCCTTTGCTTCGGGGAACAGGCCGGAGGTTAGCTTACGGAACGCAACCGGCGATAGTCCAAATAAAATAAGCGCCGCCGGGTTTCCAGCGGCATCAAATACATTCTACGCGGGAGTTCCTGGATTCTCAACCGGCCAGGAAAGGCTAGAATAGACGCACGAGGATACGGCATGAAACTCAAAATTATGCTGGCGGGATTGCTGGCGGTGGCAGGCCTGGCGCTGGCTGCGGCGCAGACTCCCATGCCCAGCGACCCGCTGTTGATCGACACCCAGGGATACCAGAAGATTCTTCAGCAATATAAGGGCAAACCGTTGCTGGTGACGTTTTGGGCCACCTGGTGCGAACCTTGCCGCGACGAATACCCGATGCTCAACGAGCTGGCCAAGCAGTACGCGCCGCAAGGCCTCAAGGTAGTCGGCATCAGCCTCGATCAGGATGGCGACCTTATCCTGATGCGCCGATTCCTGGTCCGCTACAAACCCATATTCCCCAACTACCGCAGAAAAAAGGGAGAGGAGGACGCTTTTATCCAGGCGGTCATGCCCGGATGGAATGGCTCCATCCCCGCTTCCGTGTTCTACGCCAAGGATGGCACGCAGATCGGGCACCTGGTCGGGGCGGGCGACCACGAAACCTATGAGGCAGCCATCAAGATGCTGCTGTCCAAATAAGATTTGCTTGCTGGAGGAGATCCATGCTCGATTTAAAGGGAAACAAAATTACTTACTTCGGCCACAGCACTTTCGGCTTGACCACGCCCCAAGGCCATTTTGCGCTGATCGATCCGTGGGTGATGACCAATCCCCGTTGTCCCGAAAATCTGAAAAAGCTTTCTCGCCTCGATGCCATTTTCCTGACCCATGGCCACTCGGATCACTTGGGTGACCTGCTAGCATTGGCCACGAAGTTCAAGCCCAAGGTCGTGGCCACGTTTGAAACCTACTTGTGGCTCGAGTCCAAGAACACCGGCGCGCAATGCCTTCCGGGCAACAAGGGCGGCTCGCAAAAGGTTGGGGATTTCGAGATCACCATGACCAACGCGTTTCACTCCAACTCCATCGAAGACAACGGCCAGCGCCTGTACGGCGGCGAGGCTGGCGGCTACATCGTCAAGCTTCCCGGCGGCGCGACGATTTACCACGCGGGAGACACCACCGTCTTCGGGGACATGAAACTCATCGGCGAAATTTACAAACCGGACATCGCCATGCTGCCGATCGGCGACGTGTTTACCATGGGTCCGCGTGAAGCCGCCTTCGCCATCCGTCTTCTTGGCGTTAAGCACGTCATTCCCATGCATTACGCGACTTTCCCGATGCTGACCGGCACACCCGAGGGGTTGCGCGCCGAAGCGAAAGATGTCGCCGGCCTCACGGTTCACGCACTGAATCCAGGCGATTTGCTTAGCTGAAGAGTTCGGAGCTTGGCGTCTTAAGGTTTACGAGCGCAGGAAATTGCGCAGGAAGAACATCATGTTGGCGGGACGCTCGGCCAGCCGGCGCATGACGTAGGGGAACCAATCGCGACCGTACGGAATGTAAATCCGCAGGCGATAGCCGTCGCGCACCAGTTGCCGCTGCAGATCAGTGCGAATTCCATACAGCATCTGAAACTCAAAATCGTCCTTGGAGATCCGCTTCTCCGCGGCCCAGCGAATGGTTTGTGCGATCATCCGCGGATCATGAGTGGCAATTCCATGATAAAAACCGCTGGGCAGCAGCATGCGCATTAACCGTACGTAATTTGCATCCACGTCGGCCTTTCGCGGATAGGCGACTTCCTGCAACTCTTTGTACGCGCCCTTGCACAAGCGGATGCGGCAACCGTAGGCGAGCAGGTCCTGGATATCGGGCTCGCTGCGGTAGAGATACGACTGGATCACCGTGCCGATGGCGGGCGTTTGCGTGCGAACCCGCTTCACCAGTTCAACGGTGCGCTGGGTATAGTTCGAACCTTCCATGTCAATGCGCAGAAAGCTGTCGTAAACCGCCGCTCGCTCCGCAATGGTGAGCACCAGGCCTTCACAGAACTCGACGGAAAGGTCCAGTCCTAACTGGGTCAGCTTGCAGGAAACGTTGGCGTGCAGGCGTTCCTGAGCGATGCGGTCGAAAATCTCAAGGTAGGCGTCGCGGGCCTTCTGGGCATCCGCGGTGGTGCTAACGTTCTCTCCAAGGTAATCGAGGGTCGCGTGCATGCCCATATCATTGCAGACCCGCGCAGCCTGCAACGCTTCATCAAGGGTTTCGCCGGCGACAAAGCGGTGGGACATTCGCCGGGTGGTGGCGTTGGTGGTGACCCAGTGGGCAAAACCTTTGCTTTCGGAGAGTTTCAGAAGAATGGAACGCAACATGGGCAATTTGATTATGCCCGGAGTTGACCCGGGAGGCCAGTAGCGGGCTAGTCCTTGTGCTCTTCCAGGAACTTTTCTGCGTCGAGCGCGGCCATGCATCCGGAACCCGCGGCGGTGACCGCCTGGCGGTAGCGGTGGTCCTGCACGTCGCCCGCAACAAACACTCCGGGGACGTTCGTCAGGCTTCCATGCGTCGGGATGATGTAGCCGTTCTCGTCGGTCTTCAACTTGCCGCGAAACGCGGTGGAGTTCGGGTCGTGTCCGACGGCCACAAAAACTCCGTGCAGGTCGATTTGCCGGGCTTCGCCGCTTTTGGCGTTTCGCAAGCGCACACCCGTCACCACTTTTTCGGGGGCCAGAATTTCGTCCACGATATACGGCACCACGAATTCCACTTTTTCGTTGGCGCGCGCACGGTCAATCATGATCTTCGACGCGCGGAACTCTTCTCTACGGTGAATCAGATAGACCCGGCTGGCGTGGCGTGAGAGGAAGTTGGCCTCCTCCATCGCCGAGTCTCCCCCGCCGACCACGGCAATCGGGGTTCCACGGAAGAAATACCCGTCGCAGGTCGCGCAAGTGGACAATCCCCGGCCAATCAAATCCTTTTCTCCCGGCAAGCCCAGCAGGCGTGCCGACGCTCCCGCCGCGACGATTATCGAGCGTGTTTCATAAACGTCTTTGCCGGCGGTGATGCGAAACGGACGTTTGGTGAAATCTACTTCCGTGACCGCTCCGGCTTTGAATTCCGCGCCGAATCGCTGCGCTTGTTTGCGCATGTTTTCGATGAGCTCCGGCCCCATGATTCCATCGGGAAAACCGGGATAGTTTTCAACGTGCGTGGTCAGCGAGAGTTGCCCGCCGGGCTCATGGCCGTCCAGCACGAGGGGGTTCAGGCTCGCGCGCCCTGTGTAGATCGCCGCGGTCAGGCCGGCACAACCACTCCCGATAATCACGACATTGTGCATGAAAAATGCTCCGTCTCTTAGATTCGGAAACCTCGCCTGCAGGTACAAGGGGGAAATTGTAGCACTCACGCCGCGCGGAAAAGCTCCCGAGCGAGTTCGCGGAGGTGGAACCTGGTGATGCGAGCGCTTACAAGCAGTATACCGGAGCGGGGTTCCCCCTCGGAAACGTGGTTTGGGGCCCAAATTGGCGATGCGCCCCGACTACCCCTTGCTGGACGTTTGCGCGGGCCTCTTTTAGAGTGGAAACTTTGCCGAAAGTTACTCCTGTGAGGTGACCCATGGATCCACGTTACCCGGTCGGACGATTCGCCATGCCCCAAGAAATTACGCCGGCGGTTCGCCGAGATGCGATTGAGGAAATTGCTGCTACACCGGCTAAAGTTCGCGCTGCCGTTGCCGGGCTGAACGATTCGCAGTTCGACACTCCTTACCGCGAAGGTGGCTGGACCGTCCGCCAGGTGGTCCACCACCTGGCCGACAGCCACATGAATGCCTATGTGCGACTGCGGCTCGCCCTTACGGAAACAGAGCCCACAATCAAGCCATACGAAGAAGCGGCCTGGGCAAAACTGGAGGACGCGCAGCATGCCCCGGTCGAAATCTCCCTGAAGCTTCTGGAACCCCTGCACGAGCGCTGGGTTCTCCTATTGCAAAGCGTTACGACCGAACAATATGCCAGGCCCGTTCGTCACCCCGAAGCCGGCCTGAAAAATGTCGACTGGCTGCTCTTTCTCTACGCCTGGCACGGGCGGCACCACACCGCACACATCACCGAACTTCGCAAACAAAAGGGCTGGACTTAAGAATGCCGCGCCTTCTGCAAGCGCGCCGGAATTTCCTGTTTGCACATGGGATCGCTCAACAATTTCGAGTTTCTTTCGGCGAATTTGCTTTGCTTTCTCGATTAACAGTAGCATAGGAAGGTTTGCACAAAAGGAGAACACATGGCCAGACCCGCTGGAACCTATGCAATTTTCGAGACCTCCATGGGCAACATCGTTTGCCGCCTGTTTGAGAAGGAAACGCCAAAGACGGTGGAAAATTTCATTGGCCTCGCCGAAGGTACCAAAGAATTCAAGGATCCCATCAGCGGCAAAAAAGAAAAGCGGCCCTACTACGATGGCTTGACGTTTCACCGGGTCATCCCGCAATTCATGATTCAGGGCGGCTGCCCGCAGGGCGACGGCCGTGGCGGACCCGGCTACAACTTCGCGGACGAATTCCATCCGAGCCTGCGCCATTCCAAGGGCGGAAAACTTTCCATGGCCAACGCCGGGCCGAACACCAACGGCAGCCAGTTCTTTATTACCGTTGCGCCAACGCCGCACCTCGATAACCGCCACTCCATATTCGGGGAAGTCGTCGAAGGCCAGGATATCGCCAACAAAATTTCCGAGACCTCGCGCGACGGAATGGACCGCCCGCGCGTGCCGGTCACCATGAAAGTCCGCATCGAACGCGTTCCCTGAGCGGCAAGGCCTGGATGCTCTCGCCCGCGCGCCTCACGCAACTCCTGACGGAAGTGGTTTTTTTGCTTCTGGGCGCGTTGGTGGTGTGGCTGGCGGCCAATCAGCGGGTCTATTTCGATCGCCACGGTGTAGGCTGGCTGGTCCTTAGCGTGGGGTTGCTCGCGGGGGGGTTGCTGGCGGTCGCAAAACCCGGGCAGTTCTGGGCCAAGTGGCAAAAATGGAATCGCGGCGGATCGCTCATCCTTTTGGGGCTCTTGATGCTGGCGATCTCCCGCGCGCCATTCGACTGGGTGGTGAAACTCCTGGCGGTTGCGGGCATTGTCCTGGTCGCGCGCGGCCTATTCGGTTCCCTGCTCATTTTGCGGCAACGCTAGCCGCGCTTCAGTTATAATGCGGGGCATTCAACGCTTCCACCCGCCTGGAGGCAGACCCTCCTGCGAGCAGTTATTTTCGGCTCGCACCATCGAATAGGAGAAAGACTGTGTTCAAAGAATTCAAAGAATTTGCCATGCGAGGCAATGTGCTGGACCTGGCTGTCGGCGTGATCATCGGCGCCGCTTTCGGAAAAATCGTGGCGTCGCTGGTGGAAGACGTGCTCATGCCGCCGCTCGGCCGCATGTTGGGTCCCGTGAATTTTTCCGACCTGTTTATCAACCTGAGTGGAACGCATTATGAGTCGCTGAAGGCGGCGAAGGACGCCGGCGCAGCAACACTCAATTACGGCAACTTCATCAACACCATCATCAATTTCCTGATTGTGGCTTTCTCGATTTTCCTGCTGGTGCGCATCGTGAATCGATGGATGCCCAAGCCCCCGGCGCCGGTGACCACCAAAGATTGCCCGCAGTGCGCCATGCCAATTCCCGTAGCCGCGAAAAAATGCGGCCACTGCACCAGCGCCGTCTGAACGTGATTGCTTAAAGCTGCGGAGGCTTCTTCTTCGCGTTGGCTTCCAGGTGCGCCTTCAACCGGGCCATCAGTGCTTCTTCCTGCCCGTCGTCAAGCTCTTTCATTACCTCTTCCAACGCAAAATGCACCACATCGTGATGGTGCAATTCCAGGGGCGCCGCCGCCTCGCTGAACCGCAGCCAGAGGCGGTGCAGCAGATTCACTTCGTTGCCGGTCAGATTGGGCGCGTGCGGCCCGAGGACTTTGTAAGTTTTGTCGCCATTCGCCAGGTGGATTTCCAGGTTGAATTGCGGCTTGGGGTCGGGCAGCTTTTCCCAGGCGTCCCCGATGTGCCGCGCCTGCTCTTCGGTGGACTCCTTCGGCGAATGCCCAAGGACAATGGTGCTTGATTGCAGCGAAGTCGCGGCGCTCAAAATTGCATCCCATATCTCGTTTGCCGCCACCACCGCCAGACGGATAGTTTTTCCGCGTTTTTCCGCGATGGAAAGCGCCTGCGAAAACAACTGCTGCTCGATGCTGCCGAAAAGCTGCTCGGCTTCCAGGTCGTACTCGCCGGAGGCCGCGCGCCTCAGCAGGCGCACGTGCAGAACTACAACGTCGCGGCGCCCGGGTTTCACCCGGTCCAGCACATTCCCCAGGTGATAGAGCGCATGAATGTTGCTGACCGGCACCAGAATATTTCCTGCCCGCGCACCCACCGCTTCCGGTGTAAGAATGCCCTCGGTCGCCAGGTGGAACTGGTCCATCTCCACGTGGGCCGTGGAGCCGCGCGCATGATGCGTGATTTTCTCTGAAATCGTAAACACGAGAAAAAGGAAAATGGAGAACGTGACGCCCGCGATGGTGGCTTCTTTTTTGGTGAACAGGTTGATCACCGCAATGCCCAACAGCACCAGCGTGATCAGACTCAGGCCCAGGGGAACCTCCACGCCGAACACCCGGAAGTTCAGCGGCACGCGGTATTCACGGTCGCCGGGGTGCGTATAACGGAGCACCAGCACCGCCAGGCCCTTCATCGCGAAACTCCAGATCACCCCGAATGCGTACAGGTTCGCGAGAAAGGTGACATCGCCGCGGCTGATCATAATCGTCAGAATCTGCAGCCCCGCGATGATCCAGATAATCCGGTAGGTCGTGCCATAACGGCGGTGTGGCTGCCGGAACCAGTCCGCCAGCACGCCGTCTTCGGACACCCGGTTCAGCACGCCGTTCGAACCGACAATCGCGGTATTCACCGCCCCGGCCAGAATCAACGTGCCCACCACTACCACAAAACCGTGAAAGAAGAGCCGCAGGATGAACGGCCCCTCGAGGTTCATCGCCAGCCCGCCAATCAAATTTTCCAGGAAGTTCTGGCGCTGCACGTCGGGGATCAGCATCACCGCGAAAAACGAAACCAGTGAGGTGAATACCAGGCTGTAAACGAAAATCACCAGCCCGGTCTTCTTGAGGTTGGGAAGTTTCGGGTGCTCGATTTCGCGATACACCTGCGCGAGCGACTCTTCTCCGCTCATGGCCAGCACCGAATGGCCCAATCCCACGAAAATGGCGATCAGCGCGGCGAAATGGGCGAACTTCACGCCATACAACCAGCCCATCGCGTTGGGTTCCAGTTTCAAGTTGTGCGGTGTCGGGAATGGGGGCAGGGCCGGATGCCTTATCCAAACCGTGTACACGCACCAGCCAATCAGCATGACGACCATGACGGTCGTGATCTGCATGATGCGCATGGCTTTCTGGCTGGACTCGTGAACGCCCTTGATGTTGTACCACCAGAAATAGAGCGTGCAGAGGATGGCGAAGAACGCGGCGCCAAAATTCGGCGCGATGTGAAAGCCCCAATGAATGTAATCAGAAGTCTCGTTAAACAGCCCGACGATGTACTGGCCAGCGGACACGCCGCTGATGGGGCCGGTGAGAATGTAGTCGAACATCAACGCGGACACGCTGAATTTGGCGAGTGTTCCGCCCAGCGCTTCCTTGACCACGCGATACACGCCGCCGCGGACAAACATGCTGCAGCTTTCCACGTAGATCGCGCGGACCGAGTAGGAAAACAACATGATGCCCAGGATGAACCACGGTGCGGCCTTGCCAATATAGCCCTCGGCCTCGCCGCCGGCGTAATACGCCGAGGAAGCGAGGTCGTTGAGTACAATGGCCGACGCACGCCAGAAGGAGATGAAGCTCAACAGCGCCGTCGTCGCAACCAAGACGCGCGGAATACCGCTGCTCTGGCTGCCCTGGGCAGCCGGGCTTTGGGGAGTGCTGCTCATTTACGGGTAGTTTTCGACCTGCAGTTTCTTATGCTCGCACTTTTCTGGAAACATGTCCAGCCAGCGCGGCGCGCCGCTAAACGATTTTTTCCTGCGATTTTGCGGGGGTTTCACGGAAGGCGCGGGCGCACTCTTCGCACGGACATTGGGTGCGCAGGTAGTCGTAGCTGAAGATTCCGGTGGAGTGGCCGTCGCTGAAATTGAGCTGGATGGCGTAGTTTCCCACCTGGTTGGCGGCTTGCGCGCGGGGTTTCGGCTTGTACATCGGCAGGAGCGGCGACGACAGCAGGTTCGCCGGGGGCGCCGACTCTTTCTTCGCACGCTCGTCGTTGCAGGTCGCGCAGGGGCATTGTTCGCGCAAATACACAAAGTCGTAGTGGCTGGAATGTCCGTCGGCCCAGGTGATGTCCACACCCGTTCCGGTCTTCACGTGGATTTTCACCGCGGTTGGTTTCTTGCGCTGATCGATGGGTATGGGCATGAGAGCAAATTTATCCGATTCTGCGTGAGTTTTGAAATTTGAAATGGCAAAGGGATCTCCGGAAACGTCCGCCACTTCCGGGATCCGGAAAATCTAGCTAGTTCCCTTCTTGTGATTGCAGCATTCGCCCGGTGGAATGGGATTCCCGTGCGGGCAGGTGGTCGGATGCCCGAGGAACGAGCAGATGCGCTCATCCAGCTCCGGGCTGATGATATGTTCGAATTTGCAGGCCTGGGTGTGCGCTTCGTGATCGTCAATGCGGAATGTGTCCTTGAACAGGCGTTCCGCCAGGCGATGGCGCCGGACAACGTCGCGCGCGCGGCTCTGGCCCCGATCGGTGAGCTGAATCAGGTGTTCTTCCAGCACTTTCACCAGCCGCAAATCTTCCATGCGCGCCAACGTGCGAACTGGATCCACGCCGCCCGGCGTGCGGATATGCTCGAGGTCGGAGGGCCGCCCTTCTTCCCCGCACACCCAGATCTGTTCCAAGAGGTGGTCGAAGTGGATTCCGTCGTCCATCGAGATGCGCTGGTCCACCGCCAGGTGACCGTGCACCAATTCGATCCGCCGGTCGGCTTGCTGGGCGATGTCGGGGTCGTGGGTGACCATCAGAATGGTGTGCCCGGCGCTGTGGAGTTCGCGGAACAATCCGAGGACGATTTCTTCGTTGGCTTCGTCGAGGTTGCCGGTGGGCTCGTCGGCCAGGATCAGCTTGGGCTGATTGATAAGAGCGCGCGCAATGGCCACGCGCTGTTGTTCGCCGCCGGAAAGCTGCGAAGGGAGATGCGTCAGGCGGTGGCCCAGTCCCACACGCTTCAGCGCTTCGGAGGCTTGCCCCTCATCCGTGACGCTGTGGAAATACTGCGCCAGCATCACGTTTTCGAGCGCACTGAGGTAGGGAACCAGGTGGAACTGCTGAAACACGAAGCCGATTTTTTCGGCGCGGTAGCGCACCAAGTCGTTTTCGGAGAGCTTGGCAAGGTCTACATTATCCACAATCACGTGGCCGGAAGTCAGGGTGTCGAGCCCGCCCAGAATATTGATGAGTGTGGTTTTGCCGGAGCCGGATGGTCCCATCAGTGCCACCCATTCGCCCGCCTGGATGTGAAAGGAGATTCCGTTTAGCGCGCGAAGCGTGCCGTACTCCTTCACCAATGATTCAATGCGCACTTGTGCGCTCACGCTTCACCTCGGAACACGCTTGCAGGTCTTACGCTTGCCAGGCGGCGCAGGGGGAATGCGCTGGCAACCGAAACAATCACCGTTATGGCTACAGAAATAGGATACACAATCCAACGCGGCTGCGCAGCCACGCCAAACACCGCTTTGCCCAGCCAAATGGAGCCAACGATGCCGATTGCCGAGCCGATTACGCCGCCCGCAATTCCCATCAAGATCGCTTCCGCCAGGAACAATCGCACCACCCGGCGCACGGAGCCGCCGATAGCTTTCATCAAGCCGACGTCGTTCTTGCGCTCGATGGCCACGTTGCTCATGCCTGCCATCACGCAGAGAGAAGTGAGAAACAAGACCAGAATCACCGTGGTAGAGAGCAGCCCGCTGATGCGGTTGTAGAGTATTCCTTCCGCTTCGGCGAGTTGCTTGATGCCGTGCACGTCCGCACCCGGGGTGCGTTGCGCGAGCGCGGCGATAAAGGTATTAATCGAATCCGGCGTTCCGGTGACGCTGAGCTGCACCATGCTGATGCGGCCCGGCAAATCCCCTAGCGCCTGCGCTGTGGTTAGCTTGGTGAAGATCTGCGTATCTTCCGCGCCGCCTGTGCCTACCACCGCAAAGACCTTGCACGTTGCTTCCTTGCCCTGATTGCGGAGGTGCAGGGAGTCCCCCGCGTGAACTTTGAACTGGGTGGCCGCCTTGGCGCCAATTTCGCATGCCTGCGGGTCTATTTCCAGGTCCGCGGAATACTCGGTGCGCCGGCCGGGGCGTACTTGCGTCAATCCTTGACCCTCGGTGCCGGCAATGACCGCCGGTTCGTGATGAATCTCGCCGGCCTTGGCCACTTCACCAATGACATAAAGAAAAGCCACTGCGGGCACCGGCTTCCCGGCGTTTTCGGTTGGCAATTGCCCCAACAAAGTTCCATCCAGGGTGCCGCCGCCGGAATTCACATCCGTGACGCGCGGCGCAACGATTACGTTTGCCCCCAGCGCGCGAAACTCCGTCGTCAGCCGGCGCTTGGCGTCAATCTGCAGATTCAGCAAAGACGAAGTGATCGCCGCGCCGGCCCCGAGCGCCAGCAGAATCACGAATAATCGGCCATAATTCGCGCTGAGCAACCTGCGGACGATGCGCCAGAACATTGGGGAATTGCTCATCATTCGCCTCGCAGGATCGGCGCTGGATCATATTGCGAAGCGCGGCGCAGCGGATATGCGCTGCCGAGCAACGTGATGAGCGACGCCAGCGCCAGCACGATGAACAGAAGAAAGAGCTTCGGCTCCGGCGCAAATCCAAAGATTCTTTCGCCCAGCAAGCGCGCCAGGACGATTCCCACGGCATAGCCAATTCCGCCGCCGACAAACGCGACCAGCAACTGCTCCGCGGCCAGCAGGACACCCACCAGCCCCGAACCCGCTCCCAGCGCTTTCATTAAGCCAATTTCCGTGCGCCGCTCGATCACCGAAGCCGCCGCCGACGCCCCCACCGCCAGCGCCGCCGCCAGCAGCGCGGCAAACGTGACCAGCCAGAGCAGCGTGCGCACGCGCGTGAGGATGGTGCCTTCGCCTTCGGCCACGCGGCGAATCACGCGCACGTCCGTGCCTTTCAACTCTTCGCTGATTTGCAACGCGATCGCCGAAATGTACGGCGTGCAATACCAGGTATCGAATTCCGCCGGCGTCATCTTCTTCGGATCTTTCCGCGCGAACGCATCTTCCGGCTTGGTCAAGGCACTCACGTACAGCCGCCGGTACATTCCGGGCGTTTCCGCCAGACTTTGAACCACGGCCAGCGGCGCAACCACGTCATTTTCTTCCGGGCCGCCCGTCGAAAGCAGCCCGATGACTTTCAATGTTTTCCAACCTGTGCGGTCGTTCGCGTGGACGTTCAGTTCGTCGCCCGTCTTCACGCCAAATTTATTGGCAAACGCGGCGCCCACCAGGCATTCGTCCGCGCCCTCCTTGAACCAGCGCCCCTCGACGTGCCACCAGGGATTGGTCTTCTCGATCCCGGTTTCATAGGTGGTGCCATCGGGAATCGGAACGCTGTGGTCGGACCAGGTCCCTATCAGGGTGGTTTTATCGGCAACCCCGGGGCTCGACCAGTTCTTGGAAGCGGGAGACCACGCCTGCACCGGCACTTCCAGGATCGGCGCAAAGGCCATGATGTTGAAGCGCCAGAAAATCGTCTTGAGTTTTCCGAGGTCGGCTTCCGGAAGGTAGGCGCCCGCATTCGCCGGGCGGTAATCCACGCCGCCAATTTCCAGCGGCAGCGAGTCCGCCTGAGGGGTCACGATCAAATTCGCTCCCAGGCTGCGAAATTCCTGCGCCAGGCGGTCGCCGACATCCAGAGACACACTCAGCGCGGCGGTAGCCACAGCCATCCCCAAAGCCAGGGCGGCCAGGGTCAGCATTTTGCGTTTGGGCCGGCGCGTAAACGAGTCGGCAACGAGTCGAAGGAACATTTATCCGGGTTGGTGAGCGCGCCAAATCTCCTATCGCGGAATCTCTTCCGCAGCTTTAAGCACCGACGAAACATCAATCACCACGTCAGTGTCATTCACTTGTGAGGTAAACCCGATTGGGTTGCATCCGCCCTTTTGCCCAATCGAAGGAATATAGATCGCGGAGGCGCAGCGGCGGCAGATCACGTTCTGCCCCTCCTGGCGGTAACCTTCGGGTCCGCAGATCAGGCAGGCGTCCAGCGCGGTGCCGTAACCATTGTGCTTTTTGATCACCATGAAGCGGATGCCCTGCGCGTTGGTTTTCAAGGTAAACAGGTGCAGGTTGCCATCCTGCACTTCGGCGACCGGAATCGTCACCAAGCCGTTCACCGCTTCCACTGCCCTGGCCTGGGGCGGGGCGGAATTCACTTTGGCGTAAATAAAATCGGCGGTCAGCGCCAGGATTACGGAAAGGCTCATCACCGCCGCGGCGATCATCCAGCGGCGCTGGCGGCGATTTTGCGATTCGAGCAGGCGGCGCTCCGCGTCGTTGCTGGCGGCGGTGGTCGCCTTGCTATGAGTAGCCGCTTGCCATTCCCGGAAAATCATCAGCGCGGCGGCACCAAAAACAAAAATGAAGAAGAAAAGTTCGTTGCGCACAATCGGGCCAAGCAGCGCCATCTCCGTCTTGCTCGAGGGGATCCAGCGGGCCTCGCTCAATTCGTGCAAGCCGGTGACTCCCAGTTGAATAGCCACCAGGATGAGAATCGCGCTGGTCACCGCAAAAAAGCGGTGCAGCGGCACTTTGAGCGTGCCCTTGAAGAAGAACAGTCCCACGGCGACGGCTGCGGCAACTCCAGCAATCGTGCCAATCCAGGTCTGCAGGCCTTCGGTGGAAAGTTCCACGGCGCGCAGAATCAGCGCGAGTTCCGCGCCCTCTCTCACCACCATCAAAAATACAAATAGGCCCAAGCCCCAGCCCGCGGCCGCACCGGCGCGAGTCGCGTACGCTTCCACTTTGTCTTCAATTTCTTTCTTTAGATGACGCGCGATCCGGTTCATCCACAAAATCATGGTGACCACAAAGAATGCCGCCACCAACAGCAACAAGCCTTCAAATCCGTCTTCGCTGATGTTAAAACGTTCCAAGGCAACGGCAACGGCCAGGCTGAGCGCCACCGCCGCTGCAACCCCTCCCCACACATAGCGAGCCAGATGAGTACGCTGGGTCCGCGAAAGATAGACGAGAATGATCCCCACGATCAGAGAAGCTTCGACGCCCTCACGAAGGGCGATCAGAAAGGCAGAGAGCACGCGCACTCCAGTTGTAAATGATTTGCAACTACAATCCCAGTCTACCCCCACCCCTTCTCTTCCGTCAAGTACATACGTCCTTGCTTGCTACCCTGTAGAATGGTCGTTTGCGTCTATTACTTAGAATGAGCAAATCGCTGATGAACCCCGTTGCTGCGCTGCTCCTCTCCTGGGTGCTCGTCTGTCCGCCCCTCCCGGCGCAGAACCCTCAAGAGCCTCCTAGCCCGCAATCCCCTCAGCCCAAACGCGATGAGCAGCGAAATTTGTACAAGCCGGATGCCAAGCGCGCCAAGAAGCTGGCCGAACAGGGCACCAGGGAGGAAGCCGAGGGAAATTTCCTCGCGGCTCTCAGCGATTATGAAGACGCCGCCCGATACGCCCCTTTTGACGTGACCATCGTCGGCAAAGCCGCCGCGCTTCGCTCCAGACTTCTGCGCGAGCATGTGGACGATGCCGAGCGCATGGCCTTGGACGGCAATCTCGACGGGGCCACCCTGCAACTTGCCGCCGCCCTGGAACTTGACCCGGGCAACCCCGCGGTGCTCGAGAGATTGCAGCAAATGGGCACTATGAAAGCGGATGTGGAAGACAGGCGGCGCCAGGAACCTGCGGAAGGTCTGCCCCAACTGGCGCCGGAGAAGACCACCAGAAGTTTCCACCTGCAGGCGGATACCAAGTCGGCCTACGAACAGGTCGCCCAAGCGTTCGGTCTCAAAGCCGCATTCGATCCCGATTTGCCTGCGCGCTCCACGCGCCTGCGCCTCCAGGACGTCGACTTTTACACCGCGATGAAAGTGCTCGGGCTGGAAACTGGCACGTTTTGGCGCCCGGTGAACTCCAAGCTTTTTTTTGTCGCCGCGGACACCGTGGAGAAACGCCGCGCGTTCGATCTTGAGATTGAGCAGACCATTCCTTTGCCCGCCTCGGTAACCTCTCAAGAACTTACTGAGGTTGTCCGGGTGGTCCGCGAACTGACCGGACTCACCCACGTCGGTCAGTCCATTCCCGGGCATTCGGTCACTGTGCGAGGCACTGTGCAGCGCGTGCATCTCGCCGAAGAAATCATCCGCAACCTGGAACACGCTCCGGGCGAGGTTCTGTTGGAAATCGCGCTGCTGGAGGTGGACCGGTCCAAGGCGCGGAATCTTGGGATCCTGCCTCCCGCGAGCGTCAGCCTTTATTCTCTTCCGCCGAATCTGGCCAACGCGCTGCGCTCGGCTCCGGATTTGACGTCGCTTCTTACTCTCCTGACGCAAGTCTTTGGCGCCGCTGCCGGCGCCGCTACGGGAGGCCTTGCCAGCCTGGCCTCTTCGATCCCCGCGATAGCGGCGATTGGTGGAGGCAAGAGCACCTTTCTCCTCAGCCTCCCCACCTTTACCGCGCAATTTTCTGAAGGACTGTCACTGGTGCATAGCGGGCGAGAGATTCTGCTGCGCGCGCAGGACGGCAAACCCGCCACCTTTTTTGTCGGCGACCGCTATCCGATTACCCTTTCGCTGCTGTCCAACAGCCTGGGCTCGTCCGGCTTAACCGCGAACCCCGGAGGTACGGGTGTTACGCTCTCGACCGAGGTGTTCACCGTGGGTACCAATCCCACCGCGATGGTAACCGCCGATTTTCGAAATACCGGGACGCAGGACCTGGCTGTGGTGAACCAGGGGGACAACACGCTGACAATCCTACTGAATCAAGGAACAGGCCAGACCGAGCAGTTCGTGCAGCCGACCAGCGGTATCGGACTGGTCTCGCCGATTTCGCTGGGAACGAAATGGTCAAGTTCCACACCTGCCCCCGCAATGTCCACAGGAAGCCTGAACGCCTCCTCGACAGCGACGAACAACGATAATTTTCCCGATCTAGTGATTACCGATCCCGTCGGCAATGCGGTGATCGTTTTGCTTGGGGATGGTGACGGGACCTTTAAGACTCCGGCTGCGCCAATACCCGTTGGAAATCAGCCGAGCGGAATCGTCGTGGGGACTTTCAATTCAAAAAATAACGATTCCAATCCAGGTTTCGTCGTCACGAACTTCAAGGACAACACGTACTCGGTATTCCTCGGGAATGGAGACGGCACGTTCAAGCAGGTGACAGGTTCTCCGTTTGCCCTGCCCGCCACGGCAACGGGCCCCGTGGCGATTACCACCGCGGACTTCAATGGCGACGGCTATCCGGACCTCGCCATCGTCAATCAAACCACGCAAAACGTTACCATCCTGCAGGGCAACGGTGACGGGACCTTCAGCGAGTTTGCGAAGTCCCCGGTGTCCGTCGGAAGGATCCCGGTAGCCATCGCCTCCGGCAGTCTCAGCGGCAGCACCGGGCCGGCGCTCGCCATCGTCAATCAAGCCGACAACAGTTTGACGGTTTATCTCGGGAATGGCGACGGCACATTTGCGGTATCGTCGCAGTCGCCGCTGGCTACCGACACCACACCCAACGGAGTCGCGATTGCCGATTTCGCGCAGCAAGGGAATGGGGGTATTGCGGTGACCAACACCGCAGCGGGCACGGTGACGGTTTTCGCGGACCTCGGCAGCGGCCTTTTCACGATTGCCCTGGAGCCGTCCGCGGGCACCAATCCCACCGCCATCGTAGCGGGTGCGTTCACCGGCAGCGAGTTTCCGGATATCGCCGTCACGAATAATATTTCAGGCGCGGCCGGTCTGGTCACGCTGATCATCAGTCCCGTCAGCGTCATTTCCGGCGGTGTGAGCAGCCAGCAGCCATACCCGGGTTCCGAATACGAAGACATCGGAATAAAAATCAAAGCCACGCCGCAGTTGCACGACACCAAGGACGTCACCCTGCAGCTGGAGTTCGAAATCAAGGCCCTCTCGGGGAACAACGTCAACGGTATTCCGATTATTTCCAACCGCAGCGTCACGCAAACCGTGCGCCTCAAGGAAAATGAAACTTCCTTGATCGTCGGTTTGCTCAGCAAGGACGAAACTAAAACCATTATCGGCATCCCGGGGTTAGCCACTCTTCCCGGAATCGGCTACGCGTTCGGCACCCGCAACAACACCTCCAGCGACGATGAGTTGATCTTCCTGGTAACTCCTCGCCGCGTTCGCTCGCCTTTCCACGAATCCAAGACCATCTACGCGGGCACCGGGGACTCCACCGGGCGGGCCTCGGTTGGCGGTAATCCTCCACGCGGGGCGGACCGGGAACCTGCTCCGGAGCCGGTGCCCGCGCCCGCACAACCCGTGCCGGAGCCACCGGCGGCGCCGCCTGCGACTCCGCCCGCAACCGAGCCCGCACCAGCACCAGGGCCGCAGCCTGGTCAGCAGCCTGCCCCGCCGCCGGCGCAACAACCGCCGCCCGATCAGCCCGACGTGCCGCTACAACGGCCACCCGATTAACGCTGCAATCGCTGCTGCGCTCCAAATCAATTAGGAGTGCACGCGGGGATGATTCGAAGCTTGCTCGAATGTGAGCTACAGGGTGAGCGGGTAACCCGCGATTTTCTGGAGGATCCTGAGCGGTGACTTCTCGCGCTTCACGAGGGCGGACTGCGGAATCATGAAAGTTTGTTCCAACGCGTATTGCCCGGATAACACGGCATGGCTGACGCAATCGGTGAACACCATCCAGGCGGAGTTGGGCGGAAATTCCCACCGGGATTTCGGCGCCTGGTCCTGAAATGCCGCATCCTCTTTCATGGCATTGTGGCAGCGGTGCATGAACTCATCGTAGAGCGGCCGCCGGCCGAAGGGGAGCTTCAGCGTTCTGGCCGCCTGGCGTAATCCGCGGGTGACGGAATTTCCGCCCACCGATGCGAGCAAATTCCCCGCCAGGGCAAATCGCGGGCCAAACGCTTCGAACGTTTGCGAGGTCAGCCAAATGCGGCTTTCGGTTGGATTGATGTTGACGAAGAATCGCAGAATCCGCGCCCCGTTGGTCGGACGCGTAGGGAAAGAATCGAAGTGCAGCAAATCGTTCCGGGCATGCACGCGCGCGGAACGCCCCTTTTCTTCGATCGGGCGGTAGCTCGCGTAATCCAGCTTCCACTTGCCCGCATAGGGAATCAAGAACCGCGAGAGAAACTCAGCAGAGTGCTGCGAAAACCCGCGCATGATGCGGCGGAGCTCATCCGTCTCCCGCGCCTCTGACGCGTCCAGGCCGGTGATGCGATCCTCCGCCGGGCGATAGGCGATGTTTTTGTGAATCGCGGAACTCGATTGCCTGCGCCCAAGAAGCAGATCCCGGTCCTCCTGGGAAATCAGGTCTGGGGAACTCGGCAGAAAGATGATGTGACCCGCTTCCAGTTCGGCGCAGTAATCGAGCGAGCGCTGCAACGGAAGGGATGCGTCCAACGGAAAAGAATCTTCAACAGCCAGCAAGTGGCTGAAGCCCGAACCCGAGGCTGGGAGAGCGGTGGTGGGAGCGGCCATTGGATCGACGTCAAGACAACTATAGTGAGGCCGGAAAAAGCTTTCAAGAGTCGTAGATCAGGGAAGCGGGTCAAACACGACGATTGGCTGGTAGGTGCGCGGCACCAGCGCTTCGGCGATGGCGATGAGCTTGTTCTGCTGGCTGAACACGCGCAGCCTCGGGGGCTGCACCTCTTCGGTGTCGAGTTGCGTAGTGGCCCCCGGCGGCAATTCCAGGCGCCCTATCTGCAATTGCGAAGGCATCACGTTGAACTTTGCCCCGTGGCGGATTTTCTTTTCCAGCACCGGCAGCACGTTGGTGCGCGGGAAATTGGGCAGCAGATGCTCCAGCGGAATCATGCAGGAAGCGAACTTCCCTTCCTTGGCCGCTTGCGCCAACTCTTCCAGGGTGATGGCCTGCTCCAGGGAAAACTCTCCTACCGCGGTGCGGCAGATTTCCGCAAGATGCGCGCCGCAGCCAAGCTTCTGCCCCATCTCGTGGGCCAGTGATCGAATATACGTTCCCGAAGAGCACTCAATTGAAAACCGCGCGATCGATCCCTCAATCTCGGTCAACCGGTATTCGTAGATCTCCACCGGCACCGCTTTCAGTTCGACTGCCTGATTCTTGCGAGCGAGTTCATACGCCGGGCGTCCGTGAATCTTCTTCGCGGAAAAAATCGGCGGCATCTGCTCGAAGCGTCCCAACGATTCCGCCGCCAGGCGCTCGATCACTTCGCGGTTCAACGCCGGCGCCGTATCCGGACCTGTCGATTGTCCCTCGGAATCAAACGTGTTGGTGGCGTAACCGAAGCGGAAGCCCGCGGTGTAGCGCTTCCGTCGCCCGGTGTAAAAGCGTACAAAACGCGTCGCTTTGCCCAGCAGCAAAACCAGCACACCGGTCGCCAGGGGATCCAGCGTCCCCAGGTGCCCGATCTGGCGAAAACCTGCGAGGTGCCGGGCAGCATCCACAACATCATGCGAAGTTTTGCCCTGCGGTTTGTTGATGACCAGGGCGCCGTCAAACGGGGCGGGTTGTGGTTGGCGCGGCATCGGGCAGTCTTAAGCGGCTCGTTTCCGTAAAGAACGCAGCGGATTTCATTCTTGCGGTTTTGATGATTTCCCGCACCCTCGCAAGGTAGAAAAATGCGGCTGAAAGAATGCGGCGGTGCAGCAGCGCTTCGCAAATCAAAGGTTGGGTTCGGGCTTGTCGGCCTTATCCAACTTCATCTGCTTCAGAAGCTGTTCGATGCGCTCGACGTGCTCCTGCGAAAGATCCAGAGTAAAGTGCAAATCCGGCACCCGCCGCAACTGCAACCGCTCCACCAGTTCATGTTTGATATATCCGGCGGCGTGTTCCAGCGCCTTGATCGCGTCGGTCTGCTCTTTGCTCTTCTCCGTTCGCACGCTGACATACACCCGGGCGTGCTTCATGTCCGGCTGCACCCGGACTTCGCTGACGCAGACATTTCCTTCCAGCCGGGGATCCTTCAGCTCCCCCACCAGCATGGCGTTCAGTTCATGGGCGATTTCTTCGCCGACGCGTTGATGACGATGATAATCAGGGCTCATGCGCGTTCCGTTCCTGTATTGCGATTCCTGCTTCCAGTTATCTGATGGTTGCTATCGGTTATCGTTTGCCAATCCTCAAAGAATATCCACCGCGTGACTCACCACCATCGGACCCAAAATCCGGTCGGCCTCCGCCAAAACTTTCTGCAGCGCCTCTTCCACATGGCGCTCCTCGTTCGACAAAGTCACCACGCCCACCACCGAGCGCTGCCAGGTATCCTCGAAATCCAGCTCCGCCACCGCCACATTAAAATTCGCCCGCAAACGATCCTTCAGGCTGCGCAGTACTTGCCGCTTATCCTTCAGCGATTGCGCATCCGCGATATGCAACTCCAATGTGAGTAATCCGACGGGCATGGCAAGCCACCCTCAGGCCCGGGGCAGCCTGAGCCTGTACATCACTCCTATTTGCGCGCGGCGGCAGTGCCCTGAGCAGCAGCCTCGGCGGCGGAGAGCTTGGTTACCTGGAAGCATTCTAGAATGTCGCCAACCTTGACGTCGTTGAAGTTCGCGATGCCCAGGCCGCACTCAAATCCGGTGCGCACTTCGCTGGCATCGTCCTTGAAGCGTTTCAGCGAACTGAGTTTCGAAGTGTAAATTACCGCGCCATCGCGCACCACGCGGATCTGTGAGTCGCGCTTGATGACGCCGTCCACCACGTAGCAGCCGGCCACCGTGCCCGAGCCCTTGATGCGGAACGTGTTGCGCACTTCCGCGCGGCCCACGTAGGTTTCCTGGAACACGGGTTCCAACAGCCCTTCCATGGCTTTCTTAATTTCGTCGGAAACTTCGTAAATGATGTTGTGGACGCGAATGTCCACTTTTTCCTGCTGCGCCAGATCCTGGGCCTTGCGGTCGGGACGCACGCCGAACGCGATGATGATGGCGCCGGAGGCTGAGGCAAAAAGGATGTCGTTTTCGGTGACGGTTCCGACGCCCGCGTTGATGATCTTGAGCTTCACCTGGTCGGTCGAAAGCTTCGGCAGCATTTCCTCAAGCACTTCCGCGGAACCCTGCACGTCGGCCTTGATCACAATCGGAAGTTCTTTGACTTCTCCGGCCTTCAACTGCTCGTGCAACTGGTCCAACGTGATGCGGCTGCCCGCGCTGGCGCGCATGGCCGCGTCGCGCTGCTTGGACTGCCGGAATTCCACCACGTGCCGCGCTTTCGCTTCTTCCGTGACCTGGAAGTGGTCTCCGGCCTCCGGAACGCCCTGCAGCCCGAGCACTTCCACGGGCGTGGAGGGCGGGGCGGTTTTCACGGGGCGCCCGCGATCGTCAAACATGGCGCGCACCTTGCCGAAAACCGAGCCGACGATAAAAAAGTCGCTATTGTTGAGTGTGCCGTTCTGCACCAGCACAGTGGCCACCGGGCCGCGGCCCTTGTCCACCCGCGATTCCAGCACTGTTCCGCTGGCCGGGGCATCCGGATTGGCTTTCAATTCGCGCAAATCCGCCACCAGCAGAATAATTTCCAGCAGCTTGTCGATGTTTTTCTTCTGCTTCGCGGAAACTTCCACGAATTCCGTATCGCCGCCCCACTCCGCGGGCATCAGGCCCAGATCCGACAGTTGGCGCTTCACGCGCTCCGGTTGGGCTTCCGGCTTGTCAATTTTGTTGATCGCCACGATGATCGGCACATTCGCCGCCCTTGCGTGGTCAATGGCTTCGCGGGTCTGCGGCATCACGCCGTCGTCGGCCGCCACCACCAGCACCACAATATCCGTAACCTTTGCGCCGCGCGCGCGCATCCGCGTGAACGCTTCGTGGCCCGGCGTATCCACAAACACCACGCTCTTTTCGCCCATCTGCACTTTGTATGCGCCGATGTGCTGCGTGATGCCTCCGGCTTCGCCGCCCGCCACATCCGCCTGGCGGATGGCGTCGAGCAGGCTGGTCTTGCCGTGGTCCACGTGGCCCATCACGGTAACCACCGGCGGCCGCGGCTTCAGATTTTCCTTGGTCTCTTCTTTGGCAACCTCAAGAACCATTTCTTCTTCGAGAGAAACCACGCTAACGACGCCATTAAAAGATTGCGCCAGGTCTGTTGCCGTTTGCACGTCCAGCGCCTGGTTGATGCTCGCGAACACGCCGCGATCCAGCAGCGTCTTCAAAAGATCCTTCGCCCGCACGTCAAGTTTTTCCGCCAACTCGCGGATGGTAATACCTTCGGTCAGCGTGATGTCGCGCGGCGCGCGCGGTTCCGGCGGCGCAATCGCCGCTGCGGCCACGCCGCGACCACCGGCTCCGGGACGCTGCCGCGTTGGGTGCAGCTTCCGTTCGCCTTCCATCTCGCGTTTGTCCGCCATCGGACGCTGCCGTTGTTGCGGCTTGCGCGCATACAGTGGCTTGCCGGGCTCCGCCTTCGTCGGCATCTTGTCTGGAAACGGCGGCGGCAGCATTCCGGGGCGCCCAGGCGGGCGTGATCCTGGACGAGCACCGGTTGGCGCAACTCCGGGCCGTTGCCCGAAGGAGCGTCCTGCCCCGCCCGGTCCGCCTGGACCACCTGGTCCTCCGGGACGCGGCGTAAACGGACGTCCGCCCTGACCACCCGATTGCTGCGGGCGCATCGGTTGACCCGGACGCGGACCGCTCGGTCTGCGGTCACGGTCGCCGGGCGAAGTTCCCGGCACCGGCCCGCGATTTCCGGTGGGCATCGGACGCAAAGGTTGTTGTGGGCGCGGCGCAGTTGCAGCGGCACCCGGACGCGCGGCTTGTGGCTGCTGCGTACCCGACTGTTGCGGACGCACTTGCGGAGGCGGCGCTCCTGCCGGGCGTGTTGTTGGGTGCTGGCCCGGTGTATGAGCGGGACGCAAAGGTTGTTGTGGCGCGGGACGCGGCGCACCAGAAGTCGCAGGTGTTGCCGGCGCAGCAGGCCGCACTGGCGCAGGTGCCGCAGGCGGCGGAGCCATAGCAGGAGCCGGAGCAAGCGGCTTCGCAATCGGCGGTGCAGGAGCAGGCGCGGGCGCTGCTGCCGGCGGAGCTGCTACCGGCGCGGGCTTCACAACTGCCGGCGCCATCTGAGGCGCTGCTGCCGGAGCAGCCGCTTGTGCAGGTGCCGCTGGTTTCGCAGCCACCACGGGCGGCGGCGCAGCCGGCGCAACGTGAACAGGCGCGGCTGGCCTTCGCAGCGCTGCTTTCGCGGCAGCTTCTTTCGCCGTACGCTCGGATTCCGCAGCGGATTCGGCGTCCGCCACGCCCTTCAGATGATCCTTCACCTTCTCGGCGACATCGGCAGGGATGGAACTGGAGTGGGTTTTCTTTTCAGTTACGCCAAAACCTGGCAAAAGGTCAATGATCGCCTTCGCCTTGACCTCGAGTTCACGCGCGAGCTCATTGATGCGGACTTGGTTTACGTCGCTCATGCTTCTTAGGAACTTTTCTCTTCCTGTTGCGTCGCCGGAGTTTCGCTCTCCGTGGACGCAACTGCTTCAGAGTGAACCTCTGAAGCGGATTCCGGTGCTGCTGAAGTTTGCGTTTCGCCTGCGGCTTCGGCCTCTGGTACAGCAGATGTTTCGCCGCCTGATTCGGCGGGTGTTTCGGTGGGGGTTTCAGTTGATGCCTCCACCGCCGGGGCCTCTTCACCGCTCTCGTCCGTCGTTTCCACGGGCGTAGCCGCGGCTTCCCCGCCTTCATAGAAGCGGTTCACCGCCTGATAAATCTTGTCTACCATCTTTTCGCCGATGCCCGGAATTTCCATTAACTGTTCCGGCGTCATACTCGCCAGCTTTTCCAGGTTGGAAATGCCGGCCGCCTCGATTTTTTCAATGGTCTTGGGTCCTACACCCGCCAAAACAGTCAGCGGTGTAGTCGGCGCCGTCAGCGCGGTCATCTGCTCTTCGATCTCGCGGCGCTTCTCTTCCTCGCTCTTGATATCAATGTCCCAGCCGATCAGCTTGCTGGCCAGGCGCACGTTCTGACCCTTTTTGCCGATCGCCAGCGAGAGCTGCGAATCTTCCACGATCACTTCGAGCTTCTTGTTTTCGGGATCGGTGATTTGCACGCGGGTCACTTTCGCGGGGCTCAACGCCTTTTGCGCGAACGCAACCGTCTCTTCGTTGTAGGGAATGATGTCGATTTTCTCGCCGCGGAGTTCCCGGATGATTGACTGCACGCGCATGCCCTTCATGCCCACGCAGGCGCCCACCGGATCCACATCCTTGTCGCGGCTGGCCACCGCCACTTTGGTGCGCTCTCCGGCCTCACGCGCCGCCGCGCGAATCTGCACCGTGCCGTCGTAAATTTCCGGCACTTCCATTTCGAATAGCCGCTGCACCAGCGCCGCGTCCGCGCGCGACACGATTACCTGCGGGCCTTTCGCCGCGCGGTCCACAGCCTTGATTACCACGCGCAGCCGCTCGCCGATGTTATAAGTCTCCAGTTTGGACTGCTCGCGCTTCGGCAACCGCGCTTCCGTTCGCCCCATGTCCACAATCAGGTCCGGGCCTTCCGCGCGCTTCACAATCACGGTGACCAGTTCACCCGCGCGAGTGTGATACTCGTTGTAAATCGTATCGCGCTCCGCCTCGCGCACTTTCTGCAGGATCACCTGCTTCGCAGTTTGCGCGGCGATGCGCCCCAGCACATCGGTCGGCTTCGGGGTAATAATTTCCGTGCCGACTTCCGCGGCCGGATTCTTTTTCTTGGCGTCCGCCAGGCTGATTTCCCGTTTGGGGTCGGTCACTTCTTCCACGACCATGTGCACTGCGAACACGTCCACTTGCCCGGTATCCGCGCTGAACTTCCCGCGCAAGTCCTCTTCCGACTTGTAAAACTTGCGGGCCGCCACAACCATGGCGTCTTCGATGGCAGAGATCACCACCTCCGGTTCGATGTGCTTCTCCCGGCTGAGCATCTCGATTTGTTGATAAAGCAGATTCGCCATTTCTCTTCCCTAAAACTCCACAACCAGGTTCGCCTTACGAATCGCTCCCAGCGGTATTTCCACGATTCGCGCTTCTTTCCCCTTCAGTTCCATCCGGACGTTTCCATCCGTGAAGCCCTGCAACCGTCCTTCAAAAAACTTGGCCTCGCCGACCGGCTCGCTGGTCGAGATTTTGGCCAGCCGCCCCGCGAACCGCTCAAAATCCGCAGCTTTCGTCAGCGCGCGGTCCATTCCCGGTGAACTGATTTCCAGGGTGTACCCCGGCCCCGGAATCAACTCTTCCACATCCAGAATGACGCTGAGTTGCTGGCTCACGCGCTGGCAATCGGCGTGGCTGATTTTCGGATAAGGGCTCGGCGCCGCTTCACCCTCAATCACTTCCGCAGGTTTCGCAGGGGGCAATCGGTCGATATACACCCTGAGAAATCGCTGCTTGCCAATCTTCCATTCGACATCCACGACTTCCAGGCCTTCCGAGCGGGCAACCCGTTCGGCGGCCTCGCGGACTTTTTCCAGATTCACGCGAAGACTCCCCGGCCTAAGCCGGTCGAAAGCTCAGCACCTCCGGCGGCAACAAAAAAGTGGGCTTGCGCCCACTTCAAGGTGCGACCCGATTCAGAGCGAAGAATGAGTATATTCCCGGAGCAAGGTAAATGCAAGGTACCTGAGGGCTTAGCCGACGAAACCAGGCCTGCGCCTCGCCATTTTCCAGGCCCTTCCCACGCATTTCTCTAACCCAAAGTAACAAAAAGACTAAGCAATTCTTTTCGTCCCGCCACACACCCAGGTAGGCTGGCCGGCTCGCCTATCACATACCCGGCCCGCCCTGATGCAAAGGCCTCTCAAGAACAAAAAAGGGCCACCTCGCGGCGGCCCTCAGTTTCTTCGTTCTCGGAATCAACTCTTATTGCGGCTTCGGTGCCGAAGGTGTTGCCGGCTTCGGGGTTGCCGCTGGCTTGCTCGCCGGGGCGCTGGAGCTCTTGATCGGATACGCCTGATCGTAGAGCCGGATAATATCCTGGGTGACGTCGATGTTGTTCGAAGCATAGATAATCGGCGAATTCTGCGCCGACGAATCGAATACCGCTACGAACCCGTTCTCGCGCGCGTAGCGATCCAGAACGTCCATCATTTTCCGCCCGATGCGGTCCACCACTTCGCCCTGCGCCGCATTCACGTCTTCCTGGAGTTCGTTGTTCTTCCGGTCGAGTTGCGCCGCAAGTCTCTGCCCCTGGCTGGAGGCCTTGGCTTTCTGTTCGTCGCTCCAGGTCGTTGTGTTCGCCGCCAACTGCTGCCGGATATCGTTGATCTGCTTGTTGAGCGTTTCCATCTCGTTCTGCCGAGGCGCGAACTGCGATTGCAGCTCTGCCGAAGCCTGCTTCCCTTCCGCCGTGGTCACAATCGCCTGACGGACGTTCAGCACGGCAATCTTGACGCCGCCTGCGGCGCCCGCCGTTGTGCCTTGGGCCCGAACGGCGACTGTGCCCAGCAGGCACAAGGTGGCTGCCGCTGCCACACGAATCATATTTCTCGAATTCACTGTTTTCTCCTTATTCTTCTTTGGCCTTGCCTGGTCCCTGGTGGCCAGCACCATTGGGATTGGCATGCCTTTGGATACTTAACCGGTGACCGGTCAAATCTTTTTGCAACTCGTCACGGGAAGCCGACGATCTGCTTGCCGTGGTTAGCGTCCCGCCACTCAACCACGCGAGCATGGAGCGTTCAGGGGCCTCAAATGTCCCTACACAAAGCGAACAGTATAGCCGACTGGCACGGGCCACTGCAAACGCGCAGTCTGCCGTCTCCCGTTCTCTTCCTACTTGGGCATCGCCAGGAACACCACGCGATTGTTGTTCTGGTCCGCAATCACCGAGATGTTCGTGAGATTGTCCACGTCGATGGCAAACTGCGACATGCTGCTGATTCCCAGGGTCTGCCGGGTCTTGAAATTCTGCGTGTCCACCACCGAACTCGTATTCGATGTCGAATTGATGGTCAGCAACGTCCCGGTCTGATAATTGAACCCAAGGGAATAAGGATTAATCCCCACACGGATCGTCTGCGTGGAACCAATATCCGGGTTAAACGAATAGATCGCGTTGGCCTGTGTCGAGGTGGCGTAAAACAACCCGGTCTGCGTAAGTGTCGTGGTGGACGTATTATTCGGGTTTCCGGGATCATAAACGATGCCCGTAAGGCTTGCGGCCAACGAAGAAACGGAAGCCGTCGAGCTCTTGACCGGTGGCGAAGTGGCAAGGCTAACAACGTCTAATCCACCCGTCACGGCGGTGGTGCCGGAGTTCTGCAGGTTGGTCACTACCGCAATCGCCCGGTTCGGATCCACGGCGATCGCCGTCGGCGGGCCGCTCAACGCAACCGTGGTCCCCACGGGCGCCGCTTGCACGTGGCCCAAGTTAGTCGCGGTATTCGTCGGGTCGCTGGGGAACAACACGGTCAGGTCAATCGACGAAAGCGTGTTGGAGCCGCTGTTCGCCACCAGCGCCAGCGCGTGATCCTGGTCAATGCTCACTCCCAGCGGCGACAATCCTACCGTCACCGTGTTCGCCGTCGGGGTCGTGGTTCCCGCCGTCACCGGCCAGCTTACGATTGTCGGGCTGTCCGGGACGTGATAATCGATGATGGAAGCGGTGCCGCTTGGTGTGTCTCCGCTGTTGGCCACCACTGCATAGCCCAACCGAGGAATGACCCCGATGCCGAGGGGATTATTTCCCACCGTTACCGTGGCAAGAATCGTGCCGTACGGGGCCATGGTGCCGTCTGATTTCGTGAAGCCGCTCGGATTGATGGCGATCACCGATACGCTGTTGCACGCATAGTTGGTCACCAGCGCGACTTGCCGCGTGGTGTCCACCGCCACTCCCTCGGGACCTTGCGGAAAGCTCGACGAAGTCTTACACGCAGGCGACATGTCCAAAAGTTTCACCACGTGCAAATCGATGGCATTGGATGTCGCGCCGCCCGCGCTGGCTTGAACATCCAGTGCATAATCGTGCGGTGAAAACAATGCTGCCCCCGGAATCGTCACATCCACTTCGTTATCGTTCACTAGCGTTGCGGTAATGGGTATGGGGTTGTTCTGTCCCGGCGGCGTGATGGCGGTTTGCCCATCCAGGCGTACTACCGGATTTCCTCCACCAGAAGTGAAACCCTGCCCGAGGATCCGCAAACTCGCTGTCTGCCCCACCTGCACTGCCTGGGGCATGCAGGGTTGCGTCGGATCCGTGAGACTGCAGGTGGCCGGCGCCGTAGCCGGAGCGCTTGTGCTCAACGGTGGCTGAATAACTGGCACACCGTAGCCGGGATTATTGTCCTTCAGCAACAATTGCTGCACGTGGATCTGCTGGAAAGTGTTGCCCGGATCCAGATTCATATAAGTCAGCGTGTTGCTCCCCGCGTTCGCCACCAGTACATATTTTGATTTCGGGTCATACGTCATCGGTCCATACACCGGCACGGCAGTCGTTTGCCCTGTGGGCGTGTACGAACCCGTTCCCACCTGCCCGGTCGGTATAGCCGCGATAATCCGATATGGAAAATTGGTCGCTCCGCCCGGCGCAATTCCCCCCGGGTTAATCAGAGAAATCGCGTTTCCCGGAAAATTGGGGCCCGAATTCACGCTGGGATTGAACGCCATCAGCACATCCGTGAATGGATCGAAGGCCACCGAACGGAAGCCAATTTCCGGGGCGCCGTTCGGATTCGGCGTGCATCCGTTGCAGCTCCCCGCCGTTAGTGTCAGGGATGTGAGGCTCTGATCTAGCGTGCTGATGAACCCGATCTGCGCGGAGCTTTGATTGAAGTCCGCGTACGCAAATGTCCGGGTGATATTGTTGATGGCCGCGCCGGAAACGTTGGTGGAGGTGCTGAAGGAGTAGTACGGCGTGCCGTACTCCACCGATCCGGGCATGCTGGAGGTGTTCGTTTCCGTGTCATCGGGCTGTCCCGTCTGCGGGTAAGAAAACGTATACGGGTCGGTCACGCTTCCGGGTATGACATTGTAAGTGCCATTAAAGTTCGAGCCGGTCGTGCTGGTGGTGACCCCGGCGATGATCACCGTGCCGCCCAGAATCGGATTGATCCCGTGGGGTGCCGTGGTGTGGATGAGGGTAATCCCGGCGGTGCGCGTTGCGCCGCTGGTCCCAGTGGCTGAGAAGGGAAGAATCTTCACATTGGTTCCCTGCTGTAACAAATTCACAACCGACGTCGAGCCATATCCGCCGCCCGGCGTCACGTACGCCAGGGGCGCGTTCGGCTGCATCACAACTTTGGGGGTTGGTCCGGTATTGATCGAGACTGGCGCAATCACACAAGGCGGAGTTTGCCCGGGCACGAAACAGGTATGGGTGTCCGAATTATCGAGGTTCGGGTTCACGTCCACGATGAATCCAATATTCGTGCTGACGTAGGCCACGACTCCCAAATGGGTTCCCGGATCCACTCCAAACGAGATGGGTGCCGGCAGCCCCGTCGCCGACGGCTGGCCCAACAAGGTCCTCAGGTCCACGGAAACGCCTTTGACGAAGGTGAAGTATGGCGCGGCCTTCGGCGTGATCGCGTACAAATAAAGCGTGCTGTCTCCGCTGCTCATGACGATTCCCAGATCGCCGCCATCTATGGACAACTGGTTGTCGATCGCAAAGTCAGTCGGCTGGGAGGCCGTGGGCGAATTTGCCGACACCAGCGAAAACGGGCTCCCCACTTGTACCGGCTTGCTACCCGTGAGATCGATCAGTTGTAGTGCGTTTGTACCCTGCTCCACTACCACTGCGTACCCCGCAGCGGAGTTCAGGGCGATCGCGGTGGGCGCCGCATTCCCAGTTCCGTTCAGTACCATGCAATCGGGAAATGTGGTCTCAAGCGGCTTGCTGGTGATCGGATCTATGCAACTTGGTGATGCGCCAAAGGAGTTGGGAGTGAAACCCGTGAAGTTAGGCTGCACAGCCGCATTTGTCGTCACCGTTGGGAACATCGGCGGCGTTCCCTGTGTAATGCTGCTGTTGATCGAAACCTCGTACAAACCGGGAGGTGGAAGCTGCCCGTTGTCCCGCGTCCCGAAGAGCGCCGTGGGCCCGGATTGCGCGGTGTTAACGATCGTTGCTTGGTCATCGAACCGTAAATCCACCAGTCCGCCAGTGGAACCGTAATATCCTCCGATGACACCCAGCGAGATGGTGCCGACCCCCGAGACCTGCGGGAAACTATCCGGCACCTCGGACACTAGCGCCGGGCTGGCGTTTACAATATGCAACGGGCAGGCAATGGCCGTGGTGGATGCAGGCGCGCCAGGAACCTGAATGCACGGTAAACTCGCCGACGGGGAACCCGGAAGGCTGGGCATCAGGATCCACGCGGGATGATCCGGGTCCGGCTCGGCCTGCGCCAATTGGGAGGCCTGCAACCTCACGCGGGTCATGATCGACGCATCGCACGTCACCACCGGCGTCACACCGGTAGTGGTTGCGGAGCAGTACTCCGTCGAGATGGGAATCGTAAATATCTGCGTCGTGCCTACGGGGCTACCGGAAGACGCCGTAAGGCTGGCCGCCGTCGTCGGCGACACGAAATTGATTTCCGTGGTATTCAGCAGGTTTCTTGAGCTCAGGAAAACGTCCTGCAAGAGGCCCCCGCCTGCAATCGTCTGCGGATAGAGACTTGAGAAAGTGATCGAATTCGATGACGCGCTCACCAGCGTAATCGTCGCCACCGCGTAATGGGAACTGTCCGCCGTGTTCCACGCGACCACGTACACCGTCGTCGGGGTAGTTGAAGTGCTCCCCGCAGGCGTCGTATCCGTCGGCAGCGTCGCCGGGGCGGTAAACTGCCCGTTATTGTTAATGGTTCCGCAGGTGGGCGAGCAGGTCGCTGCCAGCGGGTTCGCCGTTTGGTTGTTGAGATTGGTGGTTTGCCCGCTGTTCGGCTGGGTAACCAAATAGGAGGAGTTTTGCGGATTGGTGTTGAGGAACGAGGCGCTAAAAACCTCAATCACGGCGGGTGTGATACCCACGGGAACGGTCGCCGTCGCCGGGGTGATCGCTACGCGGATTCCGGAATCCAATCCCACCAACCCAGTTCCCGTTTTGTTGTGGTCCGCATCCGCCGCCGCCGTGAAGGTAATGATGGGAGCTGGATTTGGAAAGCTGGAAAGCTCGGGCGCCGTGTACGTCAGTACATTCGAACCATTAGTATCGCTGACCACCCAGGTGCCAATGCTGCCCCCGTTCACCATTGATCCCGAGGTGCAAGGGGCCGATTTCGTTGGCGTCGGGTTCGGAACGGCCGTCGTCGGCAGCGGCGTGTACACGTAGGTACATGTCCATTGCACGGTCAGTGTGGATGATCCGCCCACTGTCGCCGTGAAATTTTCAATCTGTCCGGCGAGCACCGTCACCGCGGACGGCGTCACCGTTACGGTGATCACGTTCGCGCTCGAACTTCCGCACCCCGACATCCCCAGCGCCACACCGGCGCATACCGCCAGAATCGCAATTTGTGCCATTCGCCACTTCATGGATGCAATCTCCCTCTTTGTTTCACGGCAGGGAATTCCCACGGCCCCTGCTTCTTCTCGATGCCAGAAACTCTTCACTGCGTTGCACGTCCGGCCCATTTCCATCTAGAACGTGCGGCTCACCGTAAACCGGAAAGTCGTCTTGGGCTCGAAATAATTCAACCCCGACGGAGCGAATATCGGCCCGACCGCGGTCACCACCGCCTTACTGCAGCTTTGTTGCCAGTTGTTTGGATCGAACGGATACAGCGGATTGAGTTGCCCGCTGTACTTGCATTGCTGCGCCAGATTCTGCCCGTTGATCACCGCGTTCGGCGCATACAACGTCTCATGCAACCGCAGCGGATTGTACGCGTAATAAATCCGGAAGGGCGCCTGCACGATCGGCAAATTCACGATAAATTCGATGCCCGCCGAATCCCGCAGCTTGAAGTTGGTCCCCGGCGCAATCTGCAATTGCGCCTGTTGATTGACCAGCGGAAATATCTGGTTGATGTTCTCCACGCCCGTGGGAGACAGCAGCAACCCGCCTTTGCGCAACGTGCCCACCGTGCCGATATCGTTGAAGAACGACATCGCCACCGGTCCGGCGATCGGAATACGGTACTCGAAGTTGGCTACCCCTTGCGTATCTCCGCCCGGAAACGTAATGCTCTTCACCAGCACCGGCACCGCAAACGCATACCCCGATACCCGAACCGTCTCGTTGACGGTGTTCGGAATATAGATCACCGGGGAAACGGCGCGAATGTCGAACCCTCGCAGATCGTTTTCCCCGCCCAGGTAGAATCGGCTATACGGAGGAACTTCTTTTCCGCCATACCCGGTCGTGAATCCTCCCAGGAGCCTTACGCCAACCGCATTGCGCCGGTGGTTGACAGGGCGGAAATACTTAAGCTCGCCGGTATTCGTGATGGTATTCACGTTGCCGCCCAGCGGTCCGCCGGTAAACGAAAGGGAGTAAAAATAACTCTTTCCGTGCGTGGCGTTGATCGGGTTGTCGATCGTGTTATAGCTGATCGTTCCCGTCATCGTGCTCGCGATAATTCCATTCAACGCGCTGGGGCCGGCGATGCTTCCGTACTGCAACGACTCGAACAAAAGTTGCGATGACGCGTTATAAGTGGAAATGTTCGTCCGTGTAAGGCCGTAGGTCAATCCGATTCGCGTGAACACGTGCTTCTTGAGCGCGTAGTTCGCAAACGTCGTGAATCCCGTGCTGTTCTGGTTGTAGTCCTGGATGTATTGCGGGTTGATGCTGACCTGTTGCCCGCTGATTTGCGCCGCTTGCTGCGCCTGGTTGAATTTGTAAAGCGTCGAAAATACCGTAAAACCGCTGCTGATCGGCCGGTCGAACAGATACGGCTCCGTAAATCCGAACATCAGGTTGCGCTGGTATTGCCCCACCTGCGCTGAGAGCGTGAGCGTCTCGCCAAGTCCCAGAAAGTTGTTGGTCTGATAAGTCAACCCGATAAATCCGCCGGCTAATCCGCTTACGCCGCCTTGTAACCCGATCGATTGTTTGCCCTTTTCGTGCAACTTCAGCAGCAGGTCCACCGTGCCCTGTTTCGTGTTGCGTTTGATTTCCGCGGACTTGTCCGGATCCAGCTTGTCGAAATAATCCAGCTGGTTGATGCGCAGAATGCTCAGTTCCCAGGCCCGCTTGTTGAAGAGTTGCCCCTCATCGATCAGCAACTGCCGCCGGATCACTTTGTCGCGGGTGGTGGTGTTGCCGCTGAAGTCGATGCGCCGCACGTAATATTGCTTGCCTTCATCGAACTTCATGGTGATGTTGATCCGCTTCGCCTGATAATCAATGTCGGTGTCCGGAGTGGGCACGAAATCGATGAACCCGTACTGCCCGTAAATCTTCGTGTACTCATCCAGGGCTTTGGTGATTTTTGCCCGGGAAAAAACGTCCCCGGGTTTCAGGGGGAAAACCGCTTTCAGCGCTTCCTGTTTCAGCGAGAGGGCCTTGTCCGGGTCTGAGCTGGCGATTTTCAACGTCCCCATGAAGTATTTATCGCCCTCTTCGATGGGAATCGTGATGTTCACTGCTTTTCCGGACGATCGGCCGGTTACCAGCGGTATGCCCCAACGCCAGCCTTCCGTGTCGATGTTCTCCAGAATGGGATCGTTCACCACCACCTTGAAATACCCGTTGTCCTGGTACAGGCCGCGCACCCCGACTTCCATGTCTTCAATCAGTTTGTCGTGATCGTAGGTCTTGGACATCACGTTGATTTCCGTGATGTACAGCGGAATGGCATACGGCCGGTCGTTCTTCATCGAACGGATGAGTTTCCGATTGCTGAAGGCGTGATTGCCGGTGAAGTGTATCTGTCCCACTTTCACTTTCGGCCCTTCTTCAATCTTGAATATCAGGATTACCGCGTTGCTGGAGGCGATCCTCTCGTATTCCGGCGTCACTTTCGCAAACTGCCGGCCGTGCTCTGCCAGCAGATCCTTCAGCACCACTTCGGCCTTCTTGATGCGCGTGGGATCGAACTGGCTCTCCACCGTCAAGCCCACTTTTTTCTCTTTGTAGCGGTCCAGAATGTCGGACTCGGAGATCGAGTGAATCCCATCGTAGCGGATGCGCCGGATCACCGGGCGCTCCTTCACTTCAAATATGATGTCCTTGCCGTTGGGCTTATTGGGATCGTCTTCCACGCGCAATTTCACATCTTCAAAAAATTGCGTGTTCCACAACGCCTGGAAGTCCCGCCGCAGCGTCTCTTCGTTGTAGGGATCCCCGACCCGGCTGAAAATCCTCGCTTGCAACGTGTCGTTGCGGATGCGCCGGTTCCCCTCGAACCGAATCGCCGCAATCACCGAGTTGCCCGTGGATTGCGTCGCTCCGCTGATCTGCTGGGCGGGCGTAAAATCATCCATTGTTTCTTCTAAGGAACTTGTGTTCAGGGAGGCGTGAAACAGGTAATGCTCTTGCGCAGCGGTCGCTTTTTCTTCTAACCGCGAGCTGTCGGCCTGAATCAAACCGGGTGTGCTGCACAGCAGCAGGGCAAGGCTCATGAACAAACGCCGAAAGACACCGGCGCGCCCAGAACGCGTCGAGTTCTTCCGCAGGAACACACAAACTTTCCGTTGAGCGGCCGTTGAGAAACTCAAGGCCGCGCCCCCAAACTCAAGATGTTTTTCTCCCGCCAGACCCGGTGTGGGCTGGTTGCGCGTACTACGCGCGACGGTTCACATGCAGGCTAAACCGCTTCGCGTTCACACGTGTTGCGTCAGATTCGCTAGTGGACGACTGGGGTTGCCTCACCTACCGGCCGGAACGCGAGACCTTCCCCGGCAACATAAATCTGCAATGTTGCAGGTCTCTGGATTCCCCCCTGAATGAGCGCCTCGGAGAGCGGGTCTTCTACATACTTCTGTAGCGCCCTGCGCAGCGGCCGCGCACCATAATTGCGATCCGCGCACGTTTTCTCGAGGACCCACTGCCTTGCTTCGGGTGACAACACCACCTGGACTTGCCGGTGAATGAGTGTGTCATTCAACTGGCCGACAAGCAAATCGATAATCCGCAGCAGATCTTCGTCACCCAACGGATTGAAGAGGATTACTTCGTCCAGCCGGTTCAGGAACTCCGGGTTGAACGCCCGCTTCACTTCTCCCAACACCAGGTCTTCCATGCTCCGCAGGCTGGCTTCGTCTATCCCCGCCTGGAACCCGATGGATGTGCGCTTCTGCAAATGCCGCGCGCCGATATTGGAAGTCATGATGATGATGGTGTTCCGGAAATCAACCGTGTTTCCGAGTCCATCCGTCAGCTGCCCGTCTTCGAACACTTGCAACAATATGTTGAAGAGGTCGGGATGCGCCTTTTCAATCTCGTCCAGCAGGATAACCGAATACGGCGTCCGGCGCACGCGCTCGGTCAACTGCCCGCCTTCTTCGTAGCCCACATATCCTGGAGGCGCGCCGATCAGCTTCGAAACCGAATGCTTTTCCATGAACTCGGACATGTCGAACCGCACCAGTGACTTCTCCGAGCCGAAGAGAAATTCCGCGAGCCGCCGCGCCACTTCCGTTTTGCCCACGCCCGTGGGCCCCAGAAAGAAGAAGCAGCCGACCGGACGCGAAGGTGATTTCAATCCCGCGCGGCTGCGCCGGATGGCCCGCGCCAGCGCCGTAATGGCCTTGTCCTGGCTGATGACCCGCTTGTGAAGCTCCGGTTCGATGCGCAGCAATTTCTGCTGTTCGTCTTCTTTGATCGAAGTGACCGCAATGCCCGTCCAGCGCGAAACCACTTCTTCGATGTCTTCGCGCGTCACGATTCCCGTAGAGGCATCGTCCAACTTGTAGCGTTCCCGCAAGACTCGCAGGTTTTCTTTCTCTTTACGCTCTTCTTCCGAGTAAAACCGCGCCTTTTCGAATTCGTGCGCCGCAATCGCCGACTCCATCCGGTGGGTGATGAACTTCACCCGCTTTTGCACTTCCGCAACCTCATCCGGCACCGAAGCCTGCCGCAGCTTCACGCGCGCGCCTGCTTCGTCAATCAGATCAATCGCCTTGTCCGGCAAAAACCGGTCGGGAATGTACCGGTTCGAAAGATAAACCGCATAGCGCAGCGCTTCATCCGTGTAACTTACCGCGTGGAACTTCTCATACCGCTCGCGCACGCCGCTGATCACCTGGATCGCTTCCTCTTCATTGGGCGCCGGAACCTTCACGGCCTGGAAGCGCCGCTCCAGCGAACGGTCCTTCTCCACCGACTTGCGGTATTCGCCCGGCGTGGTTGCGCCGATGCATTGAATTTCTCCGCGAGACAATGCCGGCTTCAATATGTTCGCCGCGTCCAGCGAACCTTCCGCCGAGCCCGCTCCCACCAGCGTGTGCAGCTCGTCAATAAAGACGATGGAGTTCTGGCTCTCCATCAGTTCCTTCATGATGGTTTTCAGTCGCTCTTCGAATTGTCCGCGATATTTCGTACCCGCAACGATCAAGGAAAGATCCAACGAAAGTATGCGCTTGTCCGCCAGGAACGGCGGCACATCGCCGTCGGAAATCCGCTGCGCCAGTCCTTCCACAATCGCCGTCTTGCCGACGCCCGGCTCGCCAATCAGCACCGGATTGTTTTTCGTCCGCCGGCACAAGATCTGAATCACCCGCTCCACTTCACTCTCGCGTCCCACTAGCGGATCCAGCGATCCTTCGGTGGCCGCCTGCGTCAAATCCCGGCTGAACTCCGCAAGGAGCGAAGTCTCTTTCGGTCGCGATGCCGTGGTCTTCTCTCCCGTGGTCCGCGATAGCTCTTCGCGCAGCGCCGAAAGCCGCAACCCGCGCTCCATCAGAATCTCCGCGCCAAAACATTTCTCTTCGCGCAGGATTCCCAGCAGCAGGTGTTCCGTGCCCACGTGCTTGTGGCCCAGGCGCTCCGCTTCTTCCGCCGCCATGTTCAGGATGCGCTTGCACTCCGCGCTCAGCGGCACTTCCACCGAAGTGGAAATCCGCTCGCGGATGGTGATGCGCGCCTCAATCTCTTTGCGAATGGATTCAATCGACCCCTGCTGCCGCAGGAAGCGATTCGCCAGCGCCTTGTCCTCGCGCATCAAGCCGAGCAACAGATGCTCGGTCTCGATGTACGGGCTCCCATACTGGCTGGCTTCATATCTGGCAAAAAAGATAACGCGCCGCGCTTTTTCAGTATATCGTTCGAACACGATTAGCTCGCTTCTCCCCCTGGGGTCTCCGTCGCCTCGGCTCTCACCGAGCGAGTCCGCAGAACGCCATGTTCAAGTCCCACCACACGGTCGCATCGTGCCGCCAGCGCCAGGTTATGCGTCGCGATTAACGACGCCAGGCGATGCGTACGATGCAGTCGCTCCAGCAACTCGAACACAGCCCAAGCATTCTGCTCGTCCAGATCTCCGGTCGGTTCATCCGCCAGCAGCACGCGCGGCCCTGTGACGAGCGCCCGGGCAATCGCTACCCGCTGCTGTTCCCCGCCCGAAAGTTCTCCTGCGCGGTGTTCGGCCCGATCCTGCAGCCCCACTTCCGCCAGCCACTTGCGCGCTTCACGCAACGCAACTTCCTGCGGCTCTCCGCGCACCAGCAACGGCATCGCTATATTCTCTGCCGCTGTAAAATCCGGCAGCAATTGATGCCTTTGCCAGAGAAACCCCACGGCTCGATTGCGAAATTCCGCCAAGGCCGCGTCTTCATTCGTTTCAATCGCTTTATGCGCAAAGTATACTGTACCGCTCGTTGGAGTGTCTAGCGCACCGAGCAAGTGCAGCAACGTACTTTTCCCCGCTCCCGATGGTGCAACGATCGCAACCATCTCTCCTTCGCGCAATTCCAGGTTCGCGTCCACCAAAACTTTCAGTTTTTTTTCGCCCGTTCCAAAATTCTTCTGCAATCCGCGCGCTTCCAGCAAAACTTCGCCCGTCCTTTCAGCGACCACGGCGCTCCCAGCACTCATAGAAGGAATCCTCCCTCCCGGTGGGAGCCTCGGCAAGGTTTTGTGTCACACTGCGATCCGGCAGTCATGCACGTTAGATGCGTCGGCGCGAACCGGAAGTGCCTGGACCCGCTGGCCTTTGTCCGCGCTGACTTGCCCAACACTTTTCCCATTTTCTTCCCCAAGCTGCCCCTGCCGCTAGGTCAAGAAACTGTCCGGATTTGGCACATTTCTAATTGCCAGTGTTTCAATACTTTACGGCAGGCTGTGCAGGCAGCACACGTTCCCTGCGCCGCTATTCGAACGGCCTTCCAAGTATTGCCCGTCCTAGGAGCAAATCGAGCGCCAAAAGCGCTCTCCCCTTGGTTCCAGGACTCGCGTTTTCCACTCACTCGAATCGCAGAATCTCCACCGGCGGCAACCTCGCCGCTTCACGTGCCGGCAACAGCGTTGCCACCATCGCGATGCTCATCGCCACAATTGCTATCCACAATCCGTCCAGAAAACTGGGGTGAAACGGCACGTACGGCACCGCATACACCTGCGGATCGAGCGGAATCAGTTGATACGTTCCCGCAATCCACGCGAAGACGTAACCTACCAGGAGTCCTAGCAGCGTTCCCGCCGCTCCAATCGCCAATCCCTGAAACAGAAAAATCCGCCGGACCTGCTCGCGCCGCGCGCCCATCGAAAGCAGCACCGCGATATCGCGCGCCTTGTCGGTTACGGTCATCGAAAGCACCACCAGTATATTCAGCCCGGCCACAAAGGTAATCAGCCCGATGAAGATAGCGGTCACCAGTTTCTCCAGCTTCAGCGCTCGGAACAGTGCGCGGTTCGCTTCCATCCAGGTGGCTGCGGAAAATCCCCGCCCGGCCGCCTGCTCCACCACCGGCGCGATCTGCGGCGCAAGCTCGGGTTTCGCCAGCCGGAACTCCAGCACATTCACAATGTCTCCCGCGCCCGCCAGCGATTGCGCCGCCGCCAGGGACACAAAGCACCAGTTCTCGTCGTAGTCGTAAAATCCTGATTCAAACACTCCCGCCACCCGGAATCGTTTCGTCCGCGGCATCAGACCGAACGGCGTCAGCCGCCCCTGCGGGCTTGTCAGCGTCACAAAATCTCCCGTCCGCAGTTGCCATTCGTCCGCCAGTTGCTTCCCGACCACCAACCCTTCAATGCCATCCGCATCGGCGGAAAAGTCCAGTTGCCCGGAGGTTAGTTTCTGCAGTGCCTCATCGCTTTTCTTTTCCCGCGCGATGTCTATCCCCTTGGTCACCACACCTCTGGCTTGCCCGTTAAAGGACAACAGCATCGTCCCGTAGATCGCCGGTGTCACCGAACGCACGCCGGCCGTCTGCTCTAATTTTTCCGCAAGTGCCTGATAGTTCTGGATTCCGCCGGAGCCGGGCCGGGTGAGGGAGATGTGCGCGGTCACGCCCAGCAGGCGGTCCTGCAGCGTTTCCCGGAAGCCGCTGTTCATGGACAGCGCAATCACCAGCGTGGCCACGCCCGCCGCCACGCCTATCACGGAAAACAGGGTGATCAATCGCAGGATCACCGGACGGTGGGGGGACCTCAGGTAGCGCTGCGCCACAAACCATTCGAAGCTCATGGCCCGCGGAATCCTCTACGCCTTCCCGGCTGCCTGCGCCGGCGGTTCTTCATCTGCTTTTCCTTCCGGGCGCAGCAGCGGGAATAGAATGACGTCGCGTATCGAATGTGAATCGGTCAAAAGCATGGTCAGCCGATCAATGCCGATGCCCTCTCCGGCCGTCGGTGGCATCCCGTGGCACAGCGCGCGCACGTAATCTACGTCCAGTTGCTTGGGCACTTCGTCCCCGCCCTGGGCGATCTGCGCCAGGAAGCGTCGCTCTTGTTCCTCGGGATCGTTCAATTCCGAGAAGCCGTTGGCGATCTCCATCCCCGCCACGTAAATTTCAAATCGCTCCGTCAACGACGGGTCTTCCGGCTTCTGCTTGGAAAGTGGCGAAATCTCCGTCGGAAAATCGTACAGAATGGTAGGTTGGATCAGCTTGTCTTCGGCGATTGTTTCAAACAACAGCCCGGTCCACTCGCCGTTGGCCAGCTTGCCCTTCGCCGCCGCATACTCCTCATGATTCGCTTTCGCCCAGGCGTTGTAACGCTCCGTCGCCCGCTGCGCTCCGCCCTCCGCGGCCAACTCCTCCAGCGTCGGCGCCGCTCCGGCTCCCTCCGGCCAATACTTCACAATCGCCTCGCGCATCGTTAGCCGCTGCATCTTGCCGAAATCCAGCTCCACCTCGCCATACTTCACCGTCGTCGAACCCGTGATGGCCTTCGCCATCTGCGCAAAAAGCTGTTCGTTCATCTCCATCAGGTCCCGGTAATTGCTGTATGCCTCATAAAACTCCAGCATCGTGAATTCCGGATTGTGTTGCGTCGAAATTCCTTCGTTCCGGAAGTTCCGGTTGATTTCGTAAACCCGGTCGAATCCCCCTACCGTCAGCCGCTTCAAATAAAGCTCCGGCGCAATCCTTAAATACAGGTCAATATCCAGCGTATTGTGATGTGTAATGAACGGCCGCGCCGCCGCTCCCCCGGGAATGGGATGCATCATCGGGGTCTCCACCTCGATATACCCGCGCCCGTCAAAAAATTTTCGCAGCTCCTTGATAATCCGTGCCCGGATCTCGAAAATTTCCCGCGACCTTTCCGTCGCAATCAGATCCAGATACCGCATCCGGTAGCGCAACTCGATATCCGCCAGACCGTGCCACTTCTCCGGCAGCGGCAGCAAGGCCTTCGACAGGAAGAACAGCTCCTCCACCCAGACCGACAGCTCCCCAGTCTTGGTCCGGAACATGTGCCCGCGCACGCCAACGTGGTCGCCCAAATCCAGTAGCTGAAAAAGTTGAAATCCCCGCTCCCCCACCACGTCCTTCTTTACATAAATTTGTATCCGCTGCCCACCCCCCTGCAGGTGGGCGAACCCCGCCTTGCCCATCAGCCGGTAGGACACGATCCGCCCGGCCACCCGGACCTCCTTCTTATCCGCCTCCAGCTCCGGGGCTTGCGCGGCCGCCAGCTCCCGCACCAGGTCCGCCGGGGTATGGCTCCAGCGAAATTCCCGCGGAAACGCTTCATATCCAAGGGCTTGGATCTGCTCCAACTTCTTCTTCCGTTGCTCAAATTGGTCACGTGGCTCGAATTGCAAGTTAATCTTCCCTTTCCCTGTTTCTTCCACTGGAGTATAAAGGCGGCTGGAGGGCTAGGGCAAGGAACCCCGCGGCCAGATTTTGCCCCCTCGCTTACCGGGTTGGTACACAAAAATAAACATTATCCATTTGTAAAAGTTTTGTTATACTCCGAACACTTTCTACTCGGTCCACGGAGGTTTGATGTGCGTCTTCGCCCTAGCCCAGTGCGCACCGGTTCTGTAACTCAAGATTGGACAGCACCACTTCCGATCGAAAAATCGACTACCTATCTCTACGCATTGCGTCACCTTGAAACGTCCTACGCAATGTTCAGTGTCAACCTGGATGAAGCCATCGGCCTCCGCCGCAACGGCCACTCTTCCAAGGCCACTCAGCTCCTCGCTGTTTCCTCGGCTCTCTGCAACAGACTCGCCGGCCCTCTTTTAGTTCTATTGCGCGCGATGCACTCCCACTCCAAGCACTTCCGTATCACGCCCCATCTCTCTCCCCTCAATCCGGATAATTTCCAGCATTCCCGGAGTCGCCGCGCCGCCAGCTTCAATGGCATTTGCAGCCGCCTCTTTCTCAGCCAGCGCTCGCAATTCCTCCACAAAATTTCCACCCTCCTCGAGCTCGTCGAAGATCTCGACAAAGCTTTCGCCTCGTCCGCAGCGGAAATCAACGACCCCGATTGCCTCCTTCCCGAGCGCGAATGGGACTTCCTGGATGCCTCCCACTACGACCTGAACACCTGCCTCCGCGAGTCCATCGTTCTCCTCAAATCCTTCCTCCATGCCCTCCCGGATGACCAGTTGCTTGAGTTCCGAGCCGCTCTTCTGCCCCATGCGGCCGCCAGTCCTCGCGTCCTCGTCCCCAAGCGGCATCTTGCCCATAGACGGATGGCCCTGCTCAAGGGACAATAGCCCTTGGCTCTCTGGCAACGTTCTTTAGGCCCCATGCAACCTATAGACCCAAGTCACCTTCTATAGCTGCATATGTGCTCCTCGATCGTTATTCCAGGGACAACTTTAGGAGCGATTCGGCGCATCCGTACTACTAGTGGCGCCGCAACTGGACAGTTGGCCCGTCAACGACCACCACAACCGGTAGCGTGGACCGAAGCAGAGGCTATCCGTCTGGCACAGGCCGGGAATGCCGCTGCCTTTGAGTTCCTGTACCGCCTCCATGGACGCAGGGTCTATGCCCTGTGCCTCCGGATGGTGGGTAACCCCGCCGATGCGGAAGACTTGATGCAGGAAGCTTTTCTCCAGCTTTACCGCAAGATCGGCACGTTCCGCGGCGAATCGGCTTTTTCCACATGGTTGCACCGGATGACCGTTAACGTCGTTCTCATGCGCCTGCGTAAGAAATCGCTGCCCACCGATTCGCTTGAAGAAACGCTCGAGCCCGACTCTGAGAACAGCGGCCCGAAGCGGGACGTTGGCGCCCCTGATTTACGCCTGTCCGGCGCTGTCGATCGTGTCAATCTGGAACGTTCGATCGAAAAGTTGCCTCCGGGCTATCGCACCGTGTTCGTCCTCCACGACGTTCAGGGCTACGAGCACAACGAGATTGCGGACATCATGAGGTGTTCCGTCGGGAATTCGAAGTCCCAGTTGCACAAAGCGCGCACCCGGCTCCGCGAACTTCTCCAGGAGGAGATTCGCGACCAGGCTCGCGAGGAACGCAAGGCCGCAAAAACGCAGTCAGGTTCGTTGGATTAGGCTAAAATGAGCAAAACATCCCATACACTCGGTGCGCAAAATTTGCGGAACGCTTTTCCGGGGACGGCCGACCATTGCCGATCCCTCCGGAGTTTTTCGTATGCAGTGTAAAGACCTGGAATTCGTTCTCGAATCCGAGGGACTTGGGCCGCTGCCCGTCGAAGCTCGCGAGCACCTCGCCGGTTGCTCCGCCTGCCAGGGCTATCTCGCGGACCTAAACTCCATTGTCCTTGCCGCCAAGACTCTCCCTGCGGAAGTCACTCCTCCGGATCGCATCTGGATTTCCCTGCGCGCCCGGCTCGAAGCCGAAGGCCTAATCAAGGAACCCATCCTTGTTCCCGAACCTTCTTCCTGGTGGCAAAATTTCAGTGCCTGGCTGAGACCCCGCACTTTGGCCACGGCCACTGCCGGCCTCGCTCTGCTGGCTATCACTGTCTTTGTAACGCGCACTTCTTACCAAAGCCATCCAAATCCCGGGTCACAGCAGCCGGTGACAACAGTCTCCCGTCCGGCGGAGTCTTCGCTGCCCGTGCCTGCACCAACTTCCCCCGTGGTGCCCGTCTCGCCCAAGCTTTCGGCAGACAATTCCGTGCCTGGCCCCCGCCCTTCCAAAGTGAAAGAGCTTGCTCCTTCGCCATCCGAGGCTGCTTCCCTCGCTCTCAACATCGCCGAGCGTGATGTACCCGATATGGAGCTGGCAGGCAATTCCCAGGTCGACGCCTCTCTCCGCCAGAATTTGCGCACCCTTAACGAGTTTATTGCCGAATGTGAACAGCATTTGAAGAAAAACCCCCAGGATCAACTGGCGCGTGAGTATCTCTACACCGCCTATCAGCAAAAAGCGGATTTACTCGCCGCCATGATGGAAAACGGCAGGAGCGAACACTAAAATGCAGCCCATGATCATGCACCGCCATTCACTGAGTGTCTGGAGCGCCGGGTTTCTCCTCTTCGCTGCTTCCACCGCCATCGCCGCCGCACCCGAGCATCAGGAACGGCACTTCGCGGTCAAGGGCCGCCCGGTCGTGGTCCTGCAAAACATCGTCAACGGCCGCATCGAGGTCAGGTCCTCGAAAAATTCCGAGGTCATCGTTTCCAGCACCGCCATCGCCGATAAAGTGGCCATTGATATGGAGCAAGTCGGCGACCGCATTGACATCAGCGCAAGTTCGCTCGGCTCTTCTTCCCAGCCACAAGAGCTGGAAGCCAATTTCCAACTTACCGTCCCCGAACAGACCGAGCTCCAGCTCAAAACCCAGACCGGCCTCATCTACGTCGAACAAGTCAGCGGTGACATGAAGCTTGAAAGCATCGCCGGCGACGTTCATCTCAAGGAAGTTTCCGGCTACATCATTGTCAGGACCACCGGCGGCTCGCTGGTTTGCACCCTCTGCTCCGGCAAGCTCGAATTCACCTCCATCAGCGGCGGCGCGCAGGTGCTTCAGCCGGCTCTCACCAATGTGAATTTGATGACCACCTCCGGCACTATTCTTTACGACGGCGATTTCGTCCGCACAGGGATTTACACCATGAAGAGCGGCAAGGGCCTCGTCGAAGTGCGCTTCTCCGGCAACGATTCCTTCGACCTCAATGCCCAGACCAATCTCGGCGCGGTGGACAATCAGGCCGCGGCGTATCTTAAGCCCGACACTCACTCCAGCCGTCACACCGCTTCCAAGTATGCCCACAGCTTGTTCGGCACCGTTGGCCAGGGCCTCGCCAAGGTCGATCTCTACACGTACAGTGGTACAATTCGTATTCTGAAGCGCAATTAGTTCCGCGCTCTCCAGGATCGTGAATCAACCTACAACTACTCGCGGCCCGCTGCCGCGCACCCCAATCCTCTGCCTCGCTGGATTTATGGGTTCCGGCAAAAGCACCGTCGGCGCGCGCCTCGCTCGGCAGCTCGGCTGGCGCTTTGTGGACCTCGACGAACGCATCGGGGCCTCCGCCGGCATCACCATCCCGCAATTTTTCGAGCGCCACGGCGAACCCGCCTTTCGCCAGTTGGAAGCCGATGAACTCCGAGCTGCCCTCGGCCGCGCCGTCGAACAAAAAGAGCCCACCGTGCTGGCCCTCGGCGGCGGCACGTACGCGCAGCCCGGCGCGCCTGAATTCCTCCGCAACTCCGGGGTCCCGGTGATCTGGCTCGACGCCCGCATCGAAGTTCTTCTCTCGCGGTGCATGACCATGACCGGACGGCCGCTCTTCCGCGACGAAGCCAGCTTCCGCGCGCTTCACGCGCAACGCATCGCTTCCTACCAGCTCGCTGATTTTCGTGTGGATAGTTCCGGGGATGCCGCAGTCGTCGTCGCCGAAATTCTCCGCCGCGGCATTGCCGGCATCCCGGCCGCCGATTTGGAATCGCATCTCGAACTTGAAAAACCGCAGTCCTGAGGGGGCCTCATGCGCAATTTCCGTTATGCGAAAAACTCCTTGCTCAGCCTGAGCATGCTGCTCGCCCTCGCCGTTCTGCTCGGCATCTCAGCCTACGCCGCCGACAAAAAAGCCGCTCCCGGTTCGGTCTTCTCCCCCGATAAAGGAAAATTCAATATCCTGCTCGAGGGCAAATCCGTCGGCCACGAAGAGTTTGAAATTCAACCCTCCGGCGCGGGATGGCTGGCCAAAGGCTCCACATCGCTCCAAACTCCCGACGGAAAATCCGCCAAGGTCACCGGCAGCCTCACCCTGCAGCCCAATGGCGCCCCGGTCAGTTACGAATGGACCTCTCAGACCGACAAAACCAATTCCGCCCAGGTTGTCTTCGTCAACGGCGTCGCCAAGACCACCTTGCAGATGCAGGGCGCGCACTCCTTCCAACAGGAAAATTCTTTCGGCTCGCCCCTTATCGCCGTTCTCGATAACAACCTCTACCACCAGTTCGAACTCCTCGCCCACCTCTACGACTGGAGCAAACGCGGCGCGCAATCCTTCCCGGTTCTCATCCCCCAGGAACTAACTCCCGGCACCATCTCCGTGGACTCCACCGGCCCAGCCACCGCCGAAGGCAAATCCTACGAAGGCCTCAAGGTCACCACCTCCGACCTCGAAATCCTCCTCTACCTCGACTCCGCCCACAAACTAATCCGCCTCGAAGTCCCCTCCGCCAAAGTAGCCGTGGTCCGCGAATAACCCTGCCTACTCCCACAGCTGCTGTTCCAAGAATCCGCAGTATTCGACGTGTCCGGTAACCGCTGATCAAGAGTCAGGCCTTCTCTTTGCTGCCGTCCGTAACGACCTAATTACTCTGCAGCCAGATTTACGCGCCGGGCTTCCTCGTTAAAGTGCTGCTGATCCTCGGCGCTCATCGGCTCAGGCTTGAGGTTTACTGTCAATTTGACCAGCTTGCCGGTAAAGCGAAACGGGATCTGGTAGTCCTTGTCGTCCACCGGCGTGCGGGTATCCACGCCAACGTCAAATGTCTCGTCAATCGACATGAGGAACGGAATGGTATGTGGGATCGTCTTGCTGTCCACCTGGTGGCCATCGACCGAGAGAGTCCCGGTTCCCCCCTTACCAAAGCCCGGGCCTTCATATTTGAAATCGAAAACAATGGTGTGCTTACCAGCCGGCAGGGGCTGGCCTTGCCAACGGAAACGGGCCATATCGAGCAGGTTGTAGGTAAAAACTGGTGTTCCCTTCAGCAAGTACAGACCATACCCGCCAAAGCGGCCACCCAAAGTGACAAGCATTCCCTCAGTATCGCTTTGAGTGAGTTCCACGTCCGCTGTAATGGTGTAGGACTTATTCAGAATGCTGGGTGCATCGCTGATGGGCAGGCCGGACATTTCACCCGAGTAGGTGAACAAGGTTCGACCAGCCGTCGCGCTCGGTCGCGGCGTGATAAGGCGCGGCAGAACGGAATTGTCTAGCGGTAGCACGTTGTATTTCGTTGCCTCCACGAGGAACAACTCCTTCAGTTCGCGAAGTTTGTCTGGATACTTGGCCGCGAGGTCGTTGTACTCCGAATAATCCTCGGCGATGTTGTAAAGCTCCCATTTGTAGCCGTCAACCACATCGGGCATCTTGATTGTGCCCAGCATCCAAGGGGGAGCGGGTGGAGTTGTGGCGGCTATCCATCCGTCATGATAGATAGCACGGTTACCCATCATTTCGAAGTACTGCGTTGTGCGTGTGGAGGGTACGTTCGCGTTTGCCTTGTCAAAAGTGTAATCCATGCTCACACCTTCAATCGGTTTCTGGGCGATGCCGTTAACCATGGTCGGTGCCTGGATGCCTGCGGCTTCCAGGATTGTCGGTACGATGTCAATCATGTGGTGAAACTGGGGCCGGATACCACCGGCATCCTTGATGCGATTGGGCCAGGCAATTACCATGCCCTGCCGCGTGCCGCCGAAGTGCGACGCGATCTGCTTGGTCCATTTGAAAGGCGTATCAAACGCCCACGACCACGCCACCGACATGTGCGGGTACGTCGCTCCCGAACCCCAAGCGTCGTAAGCCTTCATCTGCTCAGCGACGGGGATGTCCAGAATGCCGTTGTATGCGGTCATTTGGTTCGGTGTGCCTAGAAGGGTGCCTTCGGCGCTGGTGCCGTTGTCGCCGCTGATGTAGATGATGAGTGTGTTGTCGAGCTTGCCCATGTCCTCGACCGCTTGAATGACCCGCCCAATCTCGTAGTCAGTGTAGGCTGCGTACGCGGCATAGACCTCCGCTTCACGCGCAAAAAGCTTTTTATTCTCAGCGGGTAGCGTGTCCCACTTCGGCAGCACATCCGGCCACGGAGTGAGTTGCGTATTCGCGGGGATCACGCCGAGCCGCTTCTGGTTGGCAAAAATCTGTTCGCGCAATTGGTTCCAACCCATATCGAACTTGCCTTTGAACTTCTCGATCCACTCCCTTGTGGGCTGATGCGGCGAGTGCGTGCCGCCAGGAACGTAATAAACGAAAAACGGTTTGTCAGGTGCCGCCGCGTTGAGCTCCTGCATGTGTTTGATGGCGTCGTCCGCCATATCGGTAGTGAGGTTATAGCCAGGCTTCCCGATCCAGGGAAACACTTGTTCCGTATTGCGAAATAGATACGGCGTCCACTGGTCCGTCTCGCCGCCCATAAACCCATAAAAATACTCGAAGCCCATCCCACTGGGCCATTGGTCGAAGGGTCCAGCGGTGCTGTATTGATAGGTAGGGGTATTGTGTTCCTTGCCAAACCAAGACGTTGCGTAGCCATTCTCCTTCAGGATTTCTCCGATGGTGGCCTTGTCCGGTCCGATAATGGAGTCGTAGCCGGGATAGCCGGTCGCCAATTCCCCGATAACGCCGAAACCCACTGAGTGGTGGTTGCGACCGGTGATCAACGCGGCTCGCGTGGGCGAGCAAAGAGCGGTGGAGTGAAACTCTGTGTACCGCAGCCCCAGCTTCGCAATGCGGTCCATCGTCGGAGTCGGTATCACACCGCCGAATGTGCCGGTCACGCCATAGCCCTGATCGTCCGTCATGATCAGCAGCACGTTCGGGGCGCCCTTAGGTGGCACAATCTTCGCGGGCCAGCACGGCTTGGAGTCGGTAGCGTTGAGGTTGATCGTACCGGCGAACTCCGGCGGCGGGGATGGCACGTACTTACCGTCGACAGTGGTGGTGGCGTTGGTAGAACACGGTACACCAGTTGTCTGCTGCGCGTGCGCCGCCGCCGCTGTCAGCAAAAACATGGGGATAACCGTGCCTAATTGCAGCAAGCTGCGACCCCTCCGCATTTCTTTAGACTTCTTCATGTGGTTGTGTGCCTTTCAGGCAGCCAACTGAACGCGAGAGCTAATGGAGATGGAAAGATAACTGTTCGCTGCGCTGGGAGGGGATACTAGGCGCACAAGAAATCCTCGTCCATTGTCAGAACTACCAGAGCGAAATTAGTCCAAGGCTGCTGATTCGTTGAGTTACTGGACAAGTTGGCCGGACTGGCTCGGTATAGACACACGGCCGCAGCCGACGAAAATTGCCCTTGTCTCGATTGCACGAAAAACACAAACGGCGTCCCACCAACGGGACGCCGTCTGTCTGTGCCCTGACCGACTTTACTCGAACCTTTCCTTACCGTGCCAGCGGGCGCTGGAACACCGGCATACCTGGACGCCGCAGCGGATACCCCTGCGGTTGACCATGGGCTTGCGCGGGGATCAGCCCATTCGAATGGCTCGCGTGACCGATATGCCCGTGCTGCCCGTTGCCATTCGCCGGCGCGGGCTGCGGGAGCCGTGCCGGGTTACCGATGGGGCGGAGAGTGATGGGTGCGGCGTTCACGTGGTCGCTGATCGCCTGCAGCCGCTTCAAAATTGATTGCCACTGTTCCCAGTCCAGTTGCCGCAAGAACGGCCGCAGTCCCTGGATGAACGGATCTTCCAGCAGCGCCTCGCCGTCCGACTCCGGAATAAAGAACCGGTTCAGGCCGACGTTCAGCGCTTCGGAGATCTTTTCCAGCGTGCCGAGGCTCGGGGTCATCTGCCCGCTCTCGATGCGCGAGAGGTACGAGCGGCTGACCTTCGACTTCGACTGCAACTGGCTCTGCGTCATCCCGCGCGACTCTCTCAGCTGGCGAATCCGCTGGCCGATGTTCTCGACCGTTTCCTGATTCGCAAACTTGGGCGAGATCGCTTCGGGAGCCACTTCTTCCTGCGGGGCCTCCTGCGGAATCAGGTATTCCATCCGCTGCGGCAGGGCCCGCACACAACGCCGGCAATTGCCGGTGCGCGTGCGATATTGCACTAGGCCGCAGGTCTTGCAGCGAATGACTTCGCGGTCCATCTCCAATGAGTTCATCGTCGCCCCTTTATCCATATGTGCGGACACCGGCACTCCTCGTTTGACTTGTGTTTTTTTCCGGCGTGCGGATAGGAAGGAACGTCGGAGCGTTCTCGGGGGAAGGCAGTTACTGGCGCGAAGGGAGTGTCACTCGAACGACCATTTCTTGTCAATAGTATTTTTCGAAAAAATGTACCGCGAACACCCGCAATCGCCCCTGTTTACGCCGTGTTTTCGCCTGTACGCCCGGACGGGCCCCGCTTCTTTCAACAGCCCCTTGTGCATTCTTTAATCCCCTACAACAACATCTTGTGCTTTCCTTCTTTCCACAACCCCTTTTTCTTTCCGGCACATTGTTTCATCCCGGCACCTGTGGAGTGCGGAAGCTCAGCTTCCGCTTTCTCGGCGTAATCCCCACCACCCAAATCACCCGCACGCCCAAGTGCATCCCCCAAGCGCTGTCATCCTTCGGCCATCCGACGAGGATAGCCGAAGGCCTCAACGTAAACGTCATCTCCAACTCTCCATCCCCTCATCCCGCGCTAAACTCTTCACTTCAATCTCAGGAGCCCCTATGCCTACCCGCGAAGACGCCTGGAACCTCGTCTGCGAATTCACCCAATCCGAAAGCCTCCGCAAGCACATGCTCGCCGTAGAAACCTGCGTCCGCGCCTACGCCCGCAAACACGGCGCCGACGAGAACACCTGGAGCCTCGCCGCGCTGCTCCACGATTTCGATTACGAGCGCTGGCCCAACGCCGACCACGCCGCCGACCGCGAGCATCCCGCCGAAGGCGCCAAAATCCTCCGCGAGCGCGGCTACTCCGAGGAAATCATCCGCGCCATTCTCTCGCATGCCGAATACTCCGGCGTCCCTCGCCAGTCGCCCCTCGAGCACACCCTCTTCGCTTGCGACGAACTCGCCGGCTTCCTGGTCGCCTGCACCCTGGTCCGCCCCTCGAAGAGCATCCTCGATCTCGAAGCCAGCTCCGTAAGAAAACGCATGAAAGACAAAGCCTTCGCCCGTGGCGTCTCCCGCGAAGACGTAATCAAAGGCGCCCAGGAACTAGCCATCCCCCTCGACGACCACATCACCTTCTGCATCCAAGCCCTCCGCGATAACGCCGACGCCCTCGGCCTCCGCGGCGCCCTGTAGTGGCCAACCTTTAGGTTGGTCATCCCGTACTCATGTAGGAACCGCCTTCCAAGGCGGTCCGCTCTTCTCCCAATTTGGAGTGCGGAAGCTCAGTTTCCGCTTTTGAGCATTGAACCGCGCCACCCACACTCAAGTCCCTGCCGGACGCTCAATAGCAAATTGTTCCCAACCCGCGCCGTGTGTTACTTTCTCCCCGATGACTTCGCTCCTTCCGCCCACCTCACGGAAGGGTTCTCAGACGTTCTCTTCTCGAAGCCAAGGAGACTCTTAATGGATCCTCTCGCGACCTTCATCTCCATTTTCGGCGTTATCTTTTTGTTGCTCATTCTCGGCGCGATGCTCGGCTCCTTCTTCACCGTACAGACCGCGGAAGTCGCCATCGTCCAGCGCCTCGGCAAATTCGCCCGCGTCGCCGGCCCCGGCCTCAACTGGAAGACGCCCTTCATCGAAACCGTCGTGCGCCGCATGAGCATGAAAGTCCTGCAGTTCGACGTCCAGGTGGAAACCAAAACCCAGGACAATGTCTTCGTGCAGATCCCCGTCTCCATCCAGTACAAAGTCATCCCCGAAGGCGTCGAATCAGCCTTCTACAAGCTCTCCGATCCCGTGAAGCAGATCGAGTCCATGGTCTACAACGTCGTCCTCGGCCACGTCCCCAAAATGAAGCTCGACGACACCTTCCTCAACCAGGCCGATATCGCCAAGGATTTGCGCGACTCTCTCGATGCCTCCATGCACGAATACGGCTACAACATCGTCAAGGTGCTCATCTCCGACATCGTCCCCGACCCAAAAGTGAAAGCCGCCATGAACGACATCAACGCCGCCCAGCGCGAACGCGAAGCTACCGTCTCCCGCGCCGAAACCAACAAGTTGTTGCTGGTGAAACAAGCCGAGGCGGAAGCCGAATCCAAGCGATTGCAGGGTGAAGGCATCGCCAATCAGCGCAGAGCGATCATCGCCGGTCTGAAAGATTCCATCGAAGATTTTTCCAAGGCAGTGGCGGGGGCCACTCCGCATGACGTGATGCAGCTCGTGCTGGTCACCCAGTATTTCGACACTTTGAAAGACATCGCTGCCAACGACCGCACCAACACCGTGCTCGTCCCCCATTCCCCGAGCACCATTGGCGACCTCTTCAGCCAATTCCGCGACACCTTGGTGACCAGCAACGCCATGTCCACCCCACCCGACGTCCCCGGCCCAGCCGCCAGCCGCCTTAAATAAGTCGCGCTACGGCTTCTCCCCCAACTCCTTCAATTTCCCCTCGGCGCTTTCCTGAATCAGCTTGCGCGTCTGCTCGTTGTCCGCGGTATCCGTCGCCAGAAACTGCAACGCCTTCTTCGCATTTTCCCGCGCCAACTCCTTCTGCCCGTCCGCCAGATAAGCATCGGAAAGGCTGTCGTACACATTAGGCGAATCGGGATACGCGACGACATTTAATTTCAGGATCGCAATCGCCTCTCTGTTATCTCCCTCCTGCAAATGCTCATAGCCGATCATGTTCACCAGCGCTTCGTCGAAAAGCTTCGCCTGCGGATCCGTTTTTCGCGCGGCTGCCAGTTGTTGCGCGGCCTTTTCCGCGCCCCCCGGCGAATCGATCAATTCCAATATCGCGGAAGGTTCGCCTCGCCGCGCCGGATTCAACGGTGCGCTCCCCGGTGTTTTCACCAGCGTCTGCACGTACCAGTCCACGATTATCCCCGGGAGGCTCTTGTGCGCCGAAAATATGCTTACGCCGTGCCCGCCATTCGGATACTCCACAAACCTGCTCCCCGGATTCGCCGACAGGGCATACAGCCACTTCATCAACTCGACTGCGGCGCCATCGTCGTCCGCCGCGGAAAGCAGCACCGGCAATTTTTGCGATTTGCGCAGAAATGCCCGTCCATCGCGATCGGCGTTCCCGGACAGCAGCACCAGCGACTTCACTTCCGCGTGACGCCGCGCCAACTGGATCGCCTGATTCACGCCGCAGCTTGCGCCTCCCGCCCCGACTATGCTTCCATCCACACCGGGTTGCGACACCAGATATCCGTACGCCACGTCCACATCGCCCGGCCATTTTTCATTTACCAGCTTCCCGGCTTCGCCCGGCGGCAATTCGTTCGCTGGAGTCCCGCCACTCTCTCCAAAACCGCGAAAATCCACCGTCAACACGGAAATTCCCGCCGCCAATCGTGCGGCCAGCCCATCCCATCCCTTCCGTTGCTGATTGCATTGATGCAGCAGCAACACGCCCGGCCCAGGTTTTCCCGCCGCAAAATACGTAGCCTTCAACTTGGTCCCATCGGCCGCCGTCAGATCAACCACGCGCGGGGCCGGCACCTGCCGAGCCGCGCAACTCGCTGCCAAGCTGAAGAACGCCACCGCCCCCCCAACAAGTGCAATCACCTTCCGTGCCTGCATCACAAATCCTCCCTTACCGCCCAGAATCATACGCCCGTCTAGCTTTTGGACGCACTACATCCACTTCGGTCCGGCTCTTCGTCTACCAATCTATTTCGTATGAATCCGTTGGCTAGGAGACCGCCTAAGAATTTCTAGGTTGGGGGAGGGTGCAGATTCAATTGGAAGGCATGCTATCGTCTCGCGCCGCCGCCTTAATAAACTTGGCCGTCACATCCGGCTCCGTAATCGGCAGCATGTGTCCGCCCTCCACCAGTTCCAGTCGCACCTGCGAACTCTTTGCCTTCATCCCTTCGCCATGAATCTTGTAATCCAGCACCGCGTCGCTGGTCCCACACAAAATTCGCACCGGCACCTGCAGCGTCGCGTACCGCCCGACCATCGGCGTCAGATCCACCTCGACGTCCGTCATGTCCATCGAGGTGTTATAAAAACACCAGGGGCGCAAACCCAAAAGACCTCCTCCGCGCGTCGGAAAATCCGCTGGAGCCGGATCCGGGCTGAAAATGGCATCAAGGATCGCCTTCCCGCGGCGAATTCCTATCGGCGTCGCCACCGTCCACGCCACCAGCCAGCGCAAGAAATTCGAATTGATGTCCAGTGCCTTGAAAGGGGCCGGGGGGTGCTCCGGCACATGCGTCAGCGGCGCAACCAGAGCCAGCCCGCTCACAACTTGTGGATGATCAAGCGCCACCGCCAGCGCCACCGCGCCGCCCAGCGAATGCCCCACCACCAACGGTCGTTGCAGCCCCAATTTCCGGATGAACGCCGCCACCGTCGCCGCCTGCTCGCTCAGCCGCCCCGTCGCTCCGCGCGCCCGCGTCGAATAACCCGACCCGGGCCGGTCCATCAGAATCACGCGAAACTCACCCGTCAGCCGCTCCAGCAGCGCGTAGGTGAAGTTTCCCATCTGCCCACCAAGCCCGTGAATAATCACAATGGCCGGCCCCGATCCCTTATCCAGATAATGAATTCGCGCGCCATCCACATCGATGAATCGCCCGCGCGGCGGCAAAGCCTTCTCCACGCGCCGCGCGGTGATAGCCGTGAATATCACCAGCCCGCCGACGCTCACCACAACAAGAATCACTGCACCAACGAGCAGTGGAATCATCGCGGTGCCATCACCCGTTCCCTAATCCTCCCGCCAAGCATCGCGCGACTCACCTCGCCCCCACCGGTTTCTTCGCCCGCGCGAACTCCAACGTCCCGTCATCCACGCTGGCAAATCGAAACTCCAGCAAATCCAAGGCGTAGTTCTGATGCAGCCTCCACGGCCTCTTCGACCCCTGCTTCGGCAGCACATCCATCGCCCGCTGGATGTACCCGGAACTAAAATCAATTGCCGGCTCTTCCGCAATCGACGCGTCTCGCTTCCGCGGTGTGCAGTAATCAAACCTGCCCGCGTCCATATGCTTCAGCAGCCGGCAAACATACTCCGCCGTCAAATCCGATTTCAGCGTCCACGAAGCATTCGTATACCCAAACGACGATGCCAGATTCGGTACATCGCTGTACATCATTCCTTTGTAGCTCATCGCTCGTGACAAATTCACCCGCGCCCCATCCACACAAACTTCCATTCCGCCCATCAACTGCACCTTCAGCCCGGTCGCGGTCACAATAATGTCCGCTTCCAGTTCTTCCCCCGACCGCAGCCGCAACCCTTTCTCCGTAAACGTCTCAATCTCGTCGGTAACCACCGAAGCCTTCCCGCTCTTGATCGCCCGAAACAAATCGTCATCGGGAATGAAGCACAGCCGCTGGTCCCACGGGTTGTATTTCGGCGTGAAATGCTTGGCCACGTCGTACCCCGGCCCCAGCGCCTTCTGCGCCATCCCCAGCAGCCATTTCTTGATCTTTTCCGGTTTACTCCGCGACTGCTGGTACAAATACATCGCCACCAGCACGTTCTTCCACCGCACAATCATGTATGCCAGACGCGCCGGCACTTTTCCGCGCAGCCATTCCGCCACCATATCCTTCGACGGCAGCGCCAGCACATACGACGGCGACCTCTGCAGCATCACCACATGCGCCGCCTTCTCCGCCATCGCTGGCACCAGCGTCACCGACGTCGCCCCGCTCCCAATCACCACAATCCGCTTCCCCGCGTAGTCCAAATTCTGCGGCCACTTTTGCGGATGCACAATCTCCCCGCGAAACTTTTCCATCCCCGGCCAACCCGGCATATGCCCCGCGGCATAATCGTAGTAGCCGCTGCACATGTACAAAAAGTTGCACGTCAACCGCACCACCTTGCCCTCAGGCCCCGCCGCCTCCACCGTCCACTTGCACTCTTCCGACGACCACGACGCAATTTTCGCCTGATGCCCATACCGGATCTTCCGGTCAATCCCATTCTCCTGCGCCGTCTCCCGGATATACCGCAGGATGGACGGCCCATCCGCAATCGCTTTCGCCTCCCGCCACGGCCGAAACCGGTACCCCAGCGTATACATGTCCGAATCCGAGCGCACGCCCGGATACCGGAACAAATCCCACGTTCCCCCGCTCGCCTGCCGCCCTTCCAGAATCACGTAGCTCTTCCCCGGGCATTCTTTCTGCAAGTGATACGCCGCCCCAATTCCCGAAAGCCCCGCTCCCACAATCACCACATCAAAATGCTCAACGCGCCCGCCACTCTCCACACCAACCGGCGCATTCTCCATGACTGCCGCTCGATCGTTCATCCGCGTGGCCTCCAGGTCCTAATGCCCCGCAGTCTACTAACCCCCGCTCCACATTTCCACTCCCTCCATGCCGCAAAGCCGCTCCAGGCTCTGCTCTCGACCCTACGGCAACAAACCCGAACAGCGAGGGGTGCCTGCGCCTCTACTCCTCCCTTTCCGCGTCTTGAACCCGAAAAAGCGCAACAATCAGGGGAAAAATCAACAATGTTGGCGCGCTGACATTTCTTGGGAGGGAGGTAAAGAGAAGAACCGGCCTGAAGGCCGGCCACTACAAGAATCCAGCCGCCCTATAGGAAAGCAGAAAGCGCCCAGCGACTGCGTTCGCTCGGGCGCTTCAGGGCGGCTGTGGATTTTCGTCGGGTTGGCTGCGTTATGCGGACTTGGCTTGTTTTTGCTGCATTTGCGCCATTTGGGCTCGGATGGCTTTCATCTGTTCGCGGTTGGTGGCGACACGCTTGCGGCCGTCGGGCGTGGCATCGATGAGCTTTTCAAAATTGACGGCGAACTGCGGCCCGTAGGCGGCGCGGATTTCGCCGATGAACGGCTCGATCTTGGCGAACACGCCGATGTGCTCGCCGTTGCTTTCGTTGAATAGCTCCAGGCTGATGGCGCCGGTGTTGATCAGAGCGGCCGCCATTTCCCAATAGCTGACCACCATGCGCAGATGGCCGCTGTGCTCGCTGAACATGGTGCTGTTGAACTCAGCGAAGGATTGTGGATTGAACTCGCGAAAGAACCAGTTCCGCGCCTCGCGCATCACGGTCTCGCGGCGCAACTCGTAAAGCCTGAGGATCAAGGCTGCTTCTTCTTGTTTCGACATGAGTGAAATCTCCTTTATTTTTGCATTTTCTGAGGCCCCCGGCGCGCTATCCGGTAGCAGGATAGCAGCCCCGGGTTGTTCCCAAAAGGCCGGTTATTCGGAGTAGAGAAAAAGATCAGCGGTGCTCGCCGGAACAACACCCGCCGGCTTTGGCGGCCGCGCGCGTCTCGTAGCGGTCGTGGCCTTTGTATTTATTTCCGGACTGAGCTGTCTAGCACCCGTGAATCGGCAAATTAATGCGCGCGGCTCGCTTCGGCGCGCCGCACCACGCGCTCGTGGATGTATTTCCAGCCTTCTTGCACTTTGCGGTCAGCCTCCACAAGCAAGCCAAACGCCGAATGATGAAACTTAATCAACGTGCCGCCCGGCTCTTCGCTCAACCGGTACTGCAAGTTGGACACGACCGGGTGCGACATGAACAGCGGCCCGCAGATCTCCAGCAACGTCGGCCGCTTGATGGCCTGCACTGTCCCCCAATAGTGCCCGTTGCCATCCCCAAAATCGCGCATCCACCGCCCGCCCGGCCACGCTTCCAGCGTCATCGGCATCGGCCTTCCCTCGCCCCCTTCGTTGTATGGGCCAAGCTGTTCTAGTAACGCGGCAAAGGTAACATCGAGCGATGCGCGCACGTGAATTTCCTGGGTAACGTTCAGCGTCAGATTGTCTAGGCTTGGTGCTGGTGAACTCATGTTTCCTCCTTGAATCGTTTTGCTGGGGATGCCTACTTGGGATTGCTCTTGGCCTCGGCGCGCTCTTTCACGCGAGCGAGTTGATGGCTCCAATAGCGTTCGAAGGTGCCGGTCCACTCGTGCAGCGGCTTGATGGCTCCCGCGTTGGTGCGATACAGCATGTGCCGGCCGTCGCGGCGCACCTCCACCAGGCCTACTTCCAATAGCACTCGCAAATGTTTGGAGACCGAAGGCTGCGGCAAGTCCAGCAGAGCCACGATGTCGCCGACCGGGCGCTCCTGGGCGACCAGCAAGCCCAGAATGTCGCGGCGGCGGGGTTCGGCGACCGCGTTGAAAGCGTCAGAAGTGGTGGTTGCGCGAGCCATGCGACAATCATATTCCCATATAGGAATATGTCAAGCCTTTTTTTCGCCCCTCACTCCCCGCGCGGCTCATACCGCAGCAGCACGCTTCCAGACCCCAGCGTCCGCGCTTCCAGCAGATTCATCCTCATTCGCCGCTGCTCCCGCCCAAACAAAAGCCGGTCCGCCGCGCGCATCTGCTCGATCGCGAATTTCTCCAACTCCTCGCTCCACTGTAGCCGCGGGGTTTTATCCCCGCCCGCCCTGCGTTCTCGCTGTTGAAATCGATAACCGCCCCACTCATTCGAATGCTCGCCGGTTCCATTACCAATTTTTGTTCTATCAGTTACTTTACAGTATATTACAGTTCGTACTATCATTCCCTGTGATTGCGCATTGCCAATTCGAAAACTTTCCCCGTTCCTTCCGCGCAAAGGGTTCCGTCGCCTCTCCGCCACGATCCATAAACCGGGGACACTCACTTGTCCTCTCTCCTCTTTTCACGACTCGCAACTCGCGAAGCACCAATCACACGGGTTTCTCCCTAACTCCTTGCTGCTCGCAAATCTCCCAACCTCGTGCGCAAAACTCATTTCCTTTGCTATATCTCCAAAAAATAGAGGGCATACCCCCAGCCCGGCCCGACCAATTTTCTTCCCTGTCGGCTGTAGGCTGTCGGCTCTCCTCCCTTCTTCCCTTGCTAACTCTTTTGCCTACGTCTCTTAGCCAAAAACAGGGGGGTAGGGGTTGTGTGGTCATACCAGCTTCCGACCAACAGGAATGGCAGGGTAGGCCGCGCTATGCTCAAGAACTCATGGTGGTAGAAAACAGGCTACTCGTCGTCGGAATCGGTAACCGCCCCACCAATACCGGCGCGCATCAAGAAGCGCCGCAACGCCGGTTCGCCAGCGGCTCCGCGCTGCGTTCCGGCAACGTAGCCGTCGCGGTTAATCAGCACGTAGATGGGATACACCGTTGCCTGGTACATGGCTGCGAGATTAGTGTCTTCCATCAGGACGATAGGAACAGAGCGCGGGTGGGACTCCAGATATCTCTTGACCGTCTTCTTCGATTCGCCAACGTCAATCGCCAGCACGATCAGCCCTTTGTCGGCGAACTCCTTCGCGATCTGATCCACATACGGCGCTTCATGGTCACAATAGCCGCACCAGGTGGCCCAGAACTCCAACAGCACCACCTTGCCCTTGATGGATTCATTGGTGAACTTCTCGCCGCTGGTGGTCGTCGCATGGAAGCGCGGCGCAGCCTCTTTGTTCGTCGCAGAGGCCATCAGGCCGGCGGCAAGCGCGAGCGTAGCCGCAAGCACGGGCGCGCCGAGGGGCAGGAATCGACTTCGCATGCCGGGAATGTATCACAAGTGCGGTCTATTTTGGTTAAGTGGCCGCCCGGGCACTCAGTTACAAATGTAGTGGCCGAACTTCAGATCGGCCAGCCCGGCGTCCCCCACGCGCTCTTCCGCCGCACGACAGCAGCGAGTGAGACACAAATGCGCCGGGGCTGGTAAAATAGATTCATATGTTGAACCAAATTGCAGGATTTGACGCCGCCGCGCTGCGGCAGCCACGGAAGAAGACCCACGCCGTGAAAGTCGGCCACGTCACCGTCGGCGGAGGCGCGCCCATCGTCGTGCAGTCCATGACCAACACCGACACCGCTGACGTCAAGACCACGCTGCAACAAACGCTGGAGCTCGCCGAAGCGGGCAGCGAAATCGTGCGCTGGACGGTGAACGTGCCGGAAGCCGCGGCCGCCGTCCCGGTCATCAAGAAGCGTCTGCTGGACGCCGGCTGCAACGTGCCCATCATCGGCGATTTTCACTACAACGGCCACGTCCTGCTCACAAAATATCCCGATTGCGCCGCCGCTCTCGACAAATACCGCATCAATCCCGGCAACGTCGGCGCCGGCCAACGCCGCGACGAACAGTTCTCCACCATCTGCAAAGTCGCCGTGGACCACGGCAAGCCCGTGCGCATCGGCGTCAATGGCGGCTCGCTCAATCAGGAACTGGTCATGCAAAAGATGCAGGAAAACACCGACCGGAACCTCGGCAAGGAAAGCGAAGAGATTATCAACGATTGCATGGTGCTTTCCGCGCTGCAATCCACGGAACTCGCGCTCGAAAGCGGCTTGCGCAACGACCAGATTATTATTTCGTGCAAGACTTCGCGCCCGCGCGACCTCATCACCGTCTATCGCGATCTTTCCGGCAAGACCCAGCAACCCCTGCACCTCGGCCTCACCGAAGCGGGCATGGGCATGAAGGGCCTCGTGTGGTCCTCGGCTTCCCTGGGCGTCCTGCTGGCCGAAGGAATCGGCGACACCATCCGCATTTCGCTGACGCCAAAGCCCGGCGGCGACCGCCGCGAAGAAGTCTACGCCTGCTGCGAACTCTTGCAGGCCCTCGGGCTGCGCTCGTTTTCACCCAGCGTAACCGCGTGCCCCGGTTGCGGCCGCACCACCAGCACCACCTTCCAGGAACTGGCCGAGCGCACCCAGGACTACATTCGCGAGATGATGCCCACCTGGAAAACTCAGTACGACGGCGTGGAAACCATGACCCTCGCGGTGATGGGCTGCATCGTGAACGGCCCCGGCGAATCGAAAGCCGCCAACATCGGCATCAGTCTCCCTGGCACTGGCGAGGCCCCGCGCTGCCCCGTCTACATCGACGGCCAAAAAAGCGTAACCCTCGAAGGCACCTACGACGAACTAGCCGCCGCCTTCAAAAAGCTCCTAGACGACTACGTAAGCTCCAGATACCCGCGCAAAATCGCTGAGGTCGCCTCCACCAAATGAAAATCTCACGCGAAGATGTTTTGAGAGTTGCGGAGCTGGCCTACCTGGATTTGACGGAGGCGGAGCTGGAGACTTATCGCGCGCAGATTGACGACATTCTGGAGTACATCAGCAAGCTGAACGAGCTGGACACTGCAAACGTGGAGCCGATGGCTCAGGTGCTGGCGGACGACCAGACGGCCGACGCGACTCTGCGCGAAGACATAGTGGTGCCCTGCTCCGTGGCTGGCGACATTTTGAAGCAGGCGCCGGATCCCGAGCCTCCGTATTTCCGCGTCCCGAAGGTGATTGAGCGATGAGCGCTACATGGACCATTTCGAGTGTGCGCGAGGCCATCGCCGCAAGGAAGATTTCCGCGCGAGAGCTGGCGGCGGAACACTATAAGAAGATTGCCGCGCGCAACACTGAGTTGAACGTGTACCTGACGCTTTCCGAAGAGCGGGCCTACGCACAGGCGGGCAGGATTGATGCTGCCGTGGCCGCGGGCAAACCGTTACCGGCGCTCGCTGGCGTCCCCATTGCGGTGAAGGACGTGATCAGCACCCGCGGCGTGCGCACCACCTGCGGGTCAAAGATCCTGCAAAACTACATCCCTCCCTATGACGCGACCGCGGTGAGCCGCCTGGAAGCGGCTGGCGCGGTGATTCTGGGCAAGACCAACTGCGACGAGTTCGCGATGGGCAGTTCCAACGAAAACTCCGCCTATGGACCGGTGCAAAATCCCGCGGCGCCTGGCACCGTGCCAGGCGGATCGAGCGGCGGGTCGGCCGCGGCCGTGGCCGCGGAATTGGCTGTGGCCTCGCTCGGAACTGATACCGGTGGATCGATCCGCCAGCCGGGCGCGTTCTGCGGAATACCCGCAATGATGGGGAGCTACGGCCGCGTGTCGCGGTACGGATTGATCGCGTTTGCATCGTCGCTCGACCGCATCGGGCCCTTCGCACGCAATGTGGCCGACGTTGCAACCGTATTGAGAATAATGGCTGGGCGCGACCCCAACGATTCCACTTCCACGACCGCGCCGGTAGAGGATTACTCCGCGGAATTGAACAAGCCGGTAAAGGGGATGAAGATCGGCATCCCGAAGGAATATTTTGGCGAAGGGATGGACTCCGGCGTCCGCGGGAAAATCAACGCAGGGATTGAACTGTTGCGCAAGCTGGGCTGCCAGGTGATGGATATCCAGTTGCCGCACACAGACTACGCCATCGGGACCTACTACATCATCGCCACGGCGGAGGCCAGTTCCAACTTGGCGCGTTACGACGGCGTGCGCTACGGCTTGCGTGAGGAGAGCGACACATTGGTCGCCACCTACCGGAAAACGCGCGGCGCGGGATTCGGCGCGGAAGTAAAACGCCGCATCGTTCTCGGAACCTACGTGCTCTCGGCAGGGTACTACGACGCTTATTACTTGAAAGGCCAGAAAGTGCGCGCCCTGATCGCGCAGGATTTCCGCGATGCCTTCCAAAAAGTGGACGCGATTGTAACTCCCACTTCCCCGGTGCCGCCCTTCAAGCTGGGGGAACGGACAGCCGACCCCTTGCAGATGTATCTCGCTGATATTTACACGGTTACGGGATCGCTCGCGGGCCTGCCGGGAATTTCGGTGCCCTGCGGAAAGGTCTGCGGCAAGCTCCCGGTCGGCCTGCAGATCTTCGGCCCAGCGTTTGGCGAAGCCCGCGTCCTGCAGCTGGCGCATGCATTTGAAGAGGCCGGCGGCGCAACGCTTTAGAGTTTCCGAATGCCCTCACTCGAACCGCTTCGCGAAAAGCTGACCCGCGCGCAGAGCACTTTTTTGCGAGCGGCTGACGGGATCTCCGTCGAAAAGTGGGACGCCTCTCCAGGGCTTGAACAGTGGTCGGCCGCCGAACTAGTCGCGCATCTGGTGGTCGTCGAACGCGGTATCCTCGGCAAAGCCGACGGCATAACCAAGAAAATCGCCATCCCGGTTCCCTTCCCGAAGCGATTGCACTTGCCCATGTGGCTGGTGGAGGCGCGTGTCATCCGCCGGAAATCGCCGGTGCCTCTAGACCCCAGCCTGGTGGCGGCAAAAGAATCCATGCTCGGCGAATTGCGCGGTGCTCGGGAACGCACCCTGGCGTTTATTTCTGAAACCGAAAGACGAGATTTGAGCATTTACCGCTGGCGGCATCCGTTTCTCGGCATGTTAAACACCTATGAATGGATGGAAATGATTGCCGCGCACCAACTCCGGCACACCAAACAGATCAGGGAAATCGAAGCGAAACTCTCCCGAAAGCTGTAGAAATTTCTCAACTTAGGTATGTTTTTGCATATCGTCGACTGTCAGTTCCTACAGGTACCCTTACCACCAAAACGCTGAAAAGCTCCAAAAAGCCGCATTTCCACAGGGAAAACAGAAAGTACTAGTGAAGTGGTTTAACCCCGATGAAACGGAACGACTATTGCTCTAGTGATTTGCATCTTCTAACCTGCGTCCAGCATCACAAGAAGTGAGTGACGGCGCAAGTTGGAGGGAACGTGAGGCCACCCGTGGTTACCGTCAAATCGAGTCAGAAGATCTTCACCGACGCCGAAGTTGCCAGCTTGACCGGCATCTGCGTTGAGCATGTACACAATTTCGCGCGCAGCCGTCATCTTGGGATGATCGCCCGCGCCGCCGAAGCGGCTGGTGCGCAAGCCGACCAGTGGCTGTTCACGCTTTCGGACCTAATGGTATTGGTAACGCTGTTCCCGCGCTGCTCCCACTAAGAGCGCCGCAGCAATCCGCGGGGCCCCCCAGCCCTCCCTTCGTCTTGTGGTCCCAAGCCATACCTTGCTTCCCTTTCCAGCTAAGCAGCCTTGCGATTCACGCCGTGCCAGAGCTATTCTGCTTATCGGTGAAGCGTTCCAGCGATTGCGGACGCGGTGACCGGAGTCGTTATGGCTCATCGATCCCCCAAAGGCGTGTTCCTTCCCGGTTGCATCGCTAGCTTGTGCCTGTTCGTTACCGCGTTGGTCGGCAGCCTCAGCTTCAGCAACGCCCAGCAGCCGCAAACCGCAAACAGTGAAAAGAAGGGTGAAGTCTATCCCCGGGGAATGAAGCTCATTCTGACCGACGGAACCTACCAACTGGTGCGCGAATATCAGCGGAACGGAGAGCGGGTACGGTATTACAGCCTGGAGCGCGGCGCGTGGGAGGAGTTACCCGCATCGATGGTGGACTGGAATGCCACAGCGAAGGCCGAAGCGGAAATGGAAAAAGAGTCCACGGCACTGGTAGAAAAAGTCCACAAACAGGAAGAAGTCCGGCGCATGGACAATGTCATGGACATTGACGCGAGCCTGCAGGTGGGTGACGGCGCGTTTTTGCCATCCGGCGAGGGGATGTTTGTGGTGGAGGGAAAATCGATTCGGATTCTGGACCAGGCGGGCGCCGATAGCAAAACGGACAAGAAGCGGGTGATTGCGGACGTGCTGTCGCCGGTCCATATGGTGCCGGGAAAACAGACCATAGAGTTACAGGGAACGCACGCGCTGGTCCGCTTGAAAAGTACTCATCCGGAATTCTATCTCCGGGAGGCGCCGCCGGACCCGGACGCGCCGAGTTCCATCAAGAAAAGCCGGCGTCCTGGGGATTCGGGGCCGGACGTGGAACTCGTCCGCACCAAAGTGGGGCGGAAAAACCGGCAACTGGACTCCATCAGCACCCTGTTTGGCGAAGCGGTGAAAGAGAATGTGAACGAAATTTCCATGCAGAGGTGGGAGGTGGCTCCCAATGTCTATCGGTTCACGCTGAGTCAGACGCTGCCACCGGGGGAGTACGTGCTGGCGGAAGTTCTGGGAGACGGGTTGAATCTCTATGTGTGGGATTTTGGCGTGGACACCGCCGGAGGCAGCCCGAGCAAATAGGAGTGTCGCGAACTCTCGAAGCGAGCAAGCGGCTATTGCCTGCGGGAGCCGGCTGGCGCGGGGCTGAAGACTTCCGTCAGGATATGCAAAACATCCGAGATACGGAAAGGCTTCTGGAGTCTCCGCGCGTCTGACGGCAGATTTGCGCCTTCTTCAGCCATCAGATCGCCGGACATGAAAATGATCTCCGGCTTGTGGGCCCCAGCCGCAATTTTCAGGCGCTGGGCAACTCCATAGCCGTCGGCGTTCGGGCCAGAGCCTGAAAGTTTCAGATCGCAGAGAATCGCATCGTACTTGGCCGCAAGGATCAAGCCCACGGCCTCCTCGGCACTAGCCGCACAATCCACCTTCAGACCGTAGCCCGCAAGCCCATCAGAGAGGAGCATGCGGATGCTTTCTTCATCGTCGAGAACGAGGAGGGAGTGCTTCGCGAATGCCGAGAGTGAAGGCACAACCCGTTCGGAACTGGAATCCAATTCGCCGCTCTGGGAGAAACGCTGCTCGGCGACCGTGCCGCCAATCGGCAGGGAAACGGTGAACGCGGCGCCGCCGGCGGGCAACGAGGAAGCTTCAATGTTTCCGCCGTGCTCGCGGACGATGGACATGCATATGCTGAGGCCCAGGCCGGTGCCTCCACCGGGCCGCTTGGTGGTGAAAAAGGGATCAAAGAGTTTCTTGAGGGCTTCCGGTTTGATGCCAACGCCATCATCCTGCACGGTGACGAAAACGCGATTTACTGCGCGTTCAAGGCGAATCTGGATGCGGCCGGACTGCCGCACTTCGCGGATGGCGTGCTCGGCATTGCTGATGAGGTTGAGGAAGATCTGGATCAACTGGTTGGCGTCGCCGACGATGGCGGGGAAGCCGGGGACGGCCTGGAACTCGACTTCGACGTTGTTGCGACGGAGGGAGTGTTCGTGGAGCTGCAGCGTGCGGTCAATGACCAGGTTGAGGTCGAGGGCCTTTTTCTGGGGCGAGGCGGGACGCGAAAATTCGAGAAGATTCTGGACGATGCGAGCGGCGCGGCGAGCCTGGCGGTGGGTCATTTCCAGCTGGCGCTTGGTGTTTTCGTCGACTCCCTGGCGGTCGCGGAGGAGTTCGCTGGCGCCGAGTATGGCGGTAAGAGGGTTGTTCAGCTCGTGGGCGACACCGGCGAGCATCTGGCCCATGGCGGCAAGTTTTTCAGCCTGGATGAGCTGGGTCTCTAGGCGCTTGACCTCGGTAACGTCGCGGCCGGAAATCACGACGCCGTCGATGGCGCCCTGTTCGTCAAAGAGGGGGCTGAGATTGCACCGCAGGCTGCGCCACTCGCCCTGCTTGTGGCGGACGCGGACCTCGATGGAGCCGAAGCTTTGGCGGCGTGCGACCAGATCTTCGAATAGCGCAAGAATGGCCGGGCGATCGTCCAGGTGAGTGCGATCACCGAAGCTCGTGCCGATGAATTCGGAAGGCTCACAACCGAGCACTTCGCTTACACGCGGACTGACAAACGTGTAACGGCGCTCGACGTCTATGACAAGGATCAAGTCGGGGAAGCTATCGACCAGGCGGCGCGCGAACTCCTGTTGCTGGTGGAGCTGTTTTTCGATGGCCCGGCGCTCGGTGACGTCCACGAGGGCACCCTGGAAACGAATGACGTGGCCACCGGAATCGCGCACGGCGGAGGCGGTGTTGAGGCAATAAACGGGCTGCCCATCCTTGCGGCGCAAAGTGATTTCGCGGCCTTGCGGACTGACTTCGCGCCGGACTTCCCTATTGATCAGGGAACGCTGAATTTCATCCGAGAAAACTTCGGAGACCCGCTTCGCAAGCAGCTCGTCCTTGGAATCGTAGCCCAACATGGTGACAAGCGCGGGGTTCACTTCGAGGATCTTGTCTTCTGGGGTGACGATGTAGATGCCTTCCTGAAGGGTTTCAAAGAGTTCGGTGAAGCGGGCCTCGCTGCGCTTCATCGCGGTGATATCGCGGGCGAGAACCGTGACTCCGTGCACCTGGTCGTCGCGAACCATGGCATGCGCGGCGCAATCGAAGAAATAAATGGCGTTACGCTTTTTGAGGCGGACCTGGAGCACGCCGGTCCAGATGCGTCGTTCGAGGAACTTGGCCTTCCCGGTTTCGAGGACTTCGAAAGGATGGCCATCGGCATCCTCGAAAAATTCAGTAAGGCGGCAGCCGATGATTTCCTGGAAAGGTTTGCCGACCAGATCGGCAAAGCTGCGATTAACGGCGCGAATATCACCCTCCAGATCCATGGCCAGGAGGATGTCGTCGAAGGAATCGATGAGGTCGCGGAAACCTTGCTGCGACTTGGAAATCATGGAGAAGAGGTGCTCGAGCTGGGTGTCGCTGGGGAGAGCCGCGTCCTTATGATCCAGCCCGCGGACCAGGCCTTTTAATTCCGCAATCTCCTGAGTCTTATTCCATACATAGGCGCCGAGGAGGGCGACGAGAACCACAAGTCCGAGGGGTAAGGCTTCCAGATGAAGCTTCGCGGAGCGCAGCCAGTCCCAGGACATCCAGGCGAAGACCACGGTGATGATGAAGAGAACAAAAAAGGTCAAGCGCCAAAGTTCGTGCTGACGTTTTTCAAAGAGCTCTACTCGTTCGGCGATGGGGGGGCGAGACTCTCGCGAAGGAGAGGGTTTTGGTGATGCGTCCGGATTTGACTGGGCTTGCATGGGTACCGTCAACCGGGAAACGTGCTAAATGGCCGCAACAGCGATTCTTAATGATAAAGAGGAGGGCGGAAAGGCGGCAAGTGGCTTAGGAGGCGGGAGTTCCTGGGCTATACCTGTACGAAGGGGCAGATTTGCGATGGTCAATTCGAGTCCATCGGAAGCGCCAGCTGCTGAGTTTTGGCTATGGCGCAAGAGAGTGCGGCCCGCGAATGATGAAACGTTTTCGGGGCCAGAGCTGCGGAAAGGTCGCCAACTGTCAGTTGGGTAGGGTGCCCGGCGTGAATACGTACGTCAGCGGATCGCCAAAGCTGGGGATGGTGAAGATCACGGCTCCGTTGGTCACCAAGGGAAAGGCACCTCCGTTGAGGCTGCCCGAGCCGTCCGAATTGATGGCGATCGATCCGGAACTCGATGGATTGGAAATCGAGCCGGTGGTTGTCTGAGTGGAAGTGTATGTGCCCGCCCCGGTGAATGAAAATGCCCCGAGCGCGGCTCCATTGCGTCCATCCACGTCTTCCTGGGTAATTGCGGCGTAGTTACCTGAGATGTCGGAGAGAACATAGTTGGGAGCGTTGGTGGATTGCGCGACGATTATTCCGGAGCTTGCTTGCGTGTCCGAGCCGACGAGTAAACCTACAATTTGATCGTCGGTTGCGCCGGTGGCGGTGAGATAGACCACCGGAGGCGTTGCGGTGAGCCCGGTGATGGAGACGCGGCCGGAGGCAGCTTCCACGGAGTAGCCGGCATTTGTGTACGGCGTGGAGGAGTACGAGCCCGCGTCGTTGACGTAGAGTATTGCCGCGGGAATCGTACCGACGCTGGTGGCGTTCAGGGTGCCAATTTCCGCGAGATTTCCGGGGGTGCCACCGCCTAATTCGAGCCCCTGCGAAGACAGCAGGTAGTAGCCGTTCAGGGCGCCTGCCGGGTAGGAAGCGTTCGAAGCCAGGGCGCGCCCGGAGAGCAGCGGAGCGGAGCCGACCGCGATCGGCGAGTCGGTTGAGAGCAAGATCATGTCCGAACCGTTGAGGATATAGAAAGCAAAGTGGAAGGTGAGATCTCCGCCGGCGATTGGAGTTGTATAGATGCCCGTGCCGCGACCCGTGGTGGTGTCGATCGTGGAGCTCAACGTTCCATTGCCTCCGGTCAGCTCGCCCGATGGAGTGCCTCCGGAATTCAGGTCCGCGTATCCCGTGGAAAGCGCGCCGGAAGCGTTCGCAAAAGCCCCGGCAATTGCCGTGCGGAAAATGCCGTTGGAGCTGGCGGTCCATCCGTCCAAGCCGAAGGCGAAGTTCGGCTGCAGAGAAGAGAGGGAGAAGGCTGCCGGCAGTTGCATGCGGAGAAATCCCGAGGCGTTGGTGCCGCCTCCGGTGTTGTCGGATTCAATGATTCTTCCGGTGTGATAGAGAGTTCCATCAAATCCGGCCAGGCTAAATGCGAATTGCACGGCGGAAACCGCGGAGGAGGCTGCGGCGCGTACTTTGGTGTTGGCGGCCCGGACCACAGAACCATGCGCCAGGTTGGGAGTCGCCCCCGCGCGCTTAGCGCCGACGGCTGCTACTCCGGCAACAGGTCCAGAGAAAGCCAGCGCCAAACAGCCATTTGCGGACGAGCCGAAGGAATACGAACTTGCGGCCGCATTCACTTGCAACTGTACCGGGCCGTTGGTGAATCCGTTGTAGTCTGCGGTAGCGTTAACGATGCCGCCGCTGCCATCCGGCGTAAAGCTGCCGGCGATGTCGATAGGGTTGCCGGTTCCATCGGTGCCCTTGAGCAAGAACGCGTAGGGAGCCGCGGAAGTCAGCGCGGCCTCGTTGCCGAGCGGCGAACAAGAGGCGGCTGAGGCTGAGCCGACGGAGAGAATCAAACCTCCGGAGGCCGCCATGGCGTGTGTGGAGTCGGTGACGCTGAAAATATAGGGCCCGTAGGTGCCAGCGGTTGTTGGGATGCCGGCAACGACGCCATCACTTGTAACGTTCGTGAGGCCGGACGGGAGCGCGCCGCCTGCGGTCTGTGTCCAGGTATAAGGCGGGGTGCCACCGTTGGCCACAAGGGTGACCGAATACGCCGAATTGACCGTGGCTTGCGGCAACGAACTCGTGAGCACGGAAAGGCCGGGGTTGGCAACGACTATGCTCAGGCCTCCCGTTGAGGCGGCGGCACCAGTGGAATCCGTCACTTCAAAAACGTACGGGCCGAACGTGCCGGCGATCGTCGGGGCTCCGTTAAAGATTCCGGAGCTTCCAAGCGAGACACCGCCCGGCATGGCGCCGCCGGAGGTTTGCGACCAAGTGTAGCCAGGAGTTCCTCCGGTTGCGGTGAGAGTTGCGGAATAGGGCGTTCCCATGGTGCCAGTTGGGAGCGAGGTGGTGGTGACGGTCAGGCGAGAAGTGCCACTATTGTGGCAACCCGAAAATTGCAGGCAGGCGAACAGCACGGCGAAAAAGAGGACACAACGGCAACCACGGCGCATGGAGTCTCCCCTGAGGTCTCAATTGGCCCGTGCCGCTGTTCCGCCGCTTCAACAATTCGCGTTATCGCTCTGTCGAACTGGACATCGCGATATGTGAAGCTTCCCCCACGCACATCGCCAGCACAGAAAACAGCTATTCGGTCCACCCAGTATTCCCGAATAACGGAAGAAAGGTTCCCGGACCTGTAGCCTTGGCCTTCAGGGCCTGAGGTTTTTCGTCGCGAGTTCCGAATAGCCACTCCGCAGGGAATGACCTCACGCCTGGAAGGGGTGAGCCACAGGTGCTTCCGTTTGCGAGTAAACGGAATGTTTACTCTGATGCGTGCAGATGAAAAAAGCGTCCCGGGGGTCGCCCGGGACGCTGGGATGAAGATTGGGGCGTGGGCCCCAAGGATGGAGTTTAGTCCTGGCCTTCGGTGGCCGCGGCGGCATCGGCGTCGTCGTCTTTGCCGCTGAGGAAGTCGAGGCTGGCGGCATCCTCGGCACCGGCAAAATCGGCGGCTTCGGGGAGTTCTTCCACGGGCGCCTGAACCGGAACTTCGGTCAGCAGTTGCAGACTGCGATAGTGTTCGAGACCAGTACCGGCGGGAATGAGCCGGCCCATGATCACGTTTTCCTTCAAGCCGCGCAGGTAATCCACCTTGCCGGCGACCGCCGCTTCGGTGAGGACGCGGGTGGTCTCCTGGAAGCTGGCCGCGGAGATGAACGAGTCTGTGGAAAGCGAAGCCTTGGTGATCCCAAGGAGCAGGGGCCGGCCGGTTGCGGGACGCCCACCTTCGGCGATGATGCGATCGTTCTCCTCGCGGAAGCGGAACTTGTCGATCTGCTCCTCGAGAAGGAACGTGGTGTCGCCGACGTCTTCGACCTTGACCCAGCGCATCATCTGGCGCGAGATGGTCTCAATGTGCTTGTCGTTGATGTTGACGCCCTGCAGGCGGTAAACCTCTTGAATCGCGTTGACGAGGTAGGCCTGGGTATACTTTTCGCCCAGAACCGCAAGCAGGTCGTGGAGGTTGAGCGGGCCGTCAATAAGCGCTTCACCAGCGCGGACGTGCTCGCCTTCTTGAACGTTGATATGCACGCCGCGCGGGATGGCGTATTCCTTGGACGTCTTGCCATCTTCGCTTTCGACATAGATTTTGCGCATGCCCTTGGCGATCTCGCCGTAGCGGACGGTGCCATCGATTTCGCTGATGACGGCGGGGTCCTTGGGCTTGCGGGTTTCGAAGAGTTCGACCACGCGCGGCAGACCACCGGTGATATCCTTGGTCTTGGTGGTTTCGCGCGGGATCTTGGCGAGCACGTCGCCGGCCTGGAGTTCGTCGCCATCCTGCACCATCAAGTGGGCGCGGGAGGGCATAAGGTACTTCTTGCGAACCTTGCCGGAAGAGTCGCGGACCAGAATCGCAGGCTGATGCTTTTCATCACCCGGCGGCAGCGTAACGACGAGCTGCGAGAGGCCGGTTACTTCATCCACCTGCTCTTCGATGGTGAGACCCGGACGGAGATCGTCGAACTTCACCGAGCCCGCCGTTTCGGTCAGGATCGAGAAGGTGAACGGATCCCATTCGGCGAGGATCTGGCCCTGGTTGACGGTATCGCCGTCCGCGACGCGGAGACGAGCGCCGTAGACCACGTGGTAGCGTTCCTTTTCGCGGCTCTTCTCATCGAGAATGACGACGAGGCCGGAACGGTTCATGGCGATGTGTGCGCCGCCGCGGCCTTCGACGTGGCGCAGGTCCACGAATTTTACGACGCCGTGATTCTTGGCTTCGAGAGTGGAGCGCTCGCTGACGCGGGTGGCCGCACCACCGATGTGGAAGGTGCGCATGGTAAGCTGCGTACCGGGTTCACCGATGGACTGCGCGGCGATGACGCCGACGGCTTCGCCCAATTCGACCATGCGACCGGAGGCGAGGTTGCGCCCGTAACAGAGAGCGCATACACCGCGGCGCGATTCGCAGGTGAGCACGGAGCGGATGCGAACGCGCTCGATACCCGCGGCCTGTATCTGGTTGGCGAGTTCCTCGGTGATTTCCTGGTTGACGTCGACGATGACGGTGCCCTCGAAGTCCTTGATGCGTTCGAGCGAGACGCGGCCGACAACGCGGTCGCGCAATGGTTCAACTTCCACGCCGGCTTCGATGATGGGCTCGACGTAGATGCCGTCGGAGGTGCCGCAGTCGTACTCGTTGATGATGACGTCTTGCGCCACGTCCACAAGACGCCGCGTGAGGTAGCCGGAGTCGGCAGTCTTGAGAGCGGTATCGGCCAAGCCCTTGCGCGCGCCGTGCGTGGAGATGAAGTACTGCAACACGGTCAAACCTTCGCGGAAGTTCGAGGTGATGGGGGTTTCGATGACTTCGCCGGAAGGCTTGGCCATCAAACCGCGCATGCCCGAAAGCTGGCGAATCTGCTGCTTGGAACCGCGGGCGCCGGAGTCCGCCATGATGTAAACGGGGTTGATGTTGCCTTCGCGGTCCTGGGTTTCCAGGGCCTTGAACATTTCGTCGGCAACTTTTTCGGTAACGTCGCCCCAAATGGCGATGACCTTGTTGTAGCGTTCGCCGTTGGTGATGGCGCCGTCTAGGTATTGCTGCTGAACCTTGACGACTTCCTTTTCGGCATTTTCGACCAGCTTGTACTTGTCGCTGGGGATGAGCATGTCGTCAATACCGATGGAGATGCCGGACTTCGTGGCGTAAGTGAAGCCGAGCGCCTTCAGGTGGTCGAGCAATTCGACGGTGGATTCCAGGCCAAAGCGCAAGTAGGCGTAGTACACGAGCTGCTGCACGCCCTTTTTCTTGAGCAAACCGTTGATGTACGGCATTTGCTTAGGCAAGTTGGAATTGAAGATCACCCGGCCGACGGTGGTCTGAATGAATTGCCGCTGCATCTTCACGGGTTCCGTGTGGGTGACGTCCTGGTTGTCGAACGCCGTGGTCAGGTCAATGACTTCGCCGGTGTAGCGCAAGCGAATCGGAGTTAGGAGTTCGACTTCGCCGGCTTCGAGCGCGAGCGAAACGTCGTCGGCAGTGCCGAAGACGCGGCCTTCGCCCTTGGCGCCGGGCTTGTTCTTGGTCAGGTAATAGATGCCGAGAACCATGTCCTGCGAAGGAACGGCGAGCGGCAGTCCGTGCGCGGGAGAAAGAATGTTGCGCGAGCTGAGCATGAGCACAGAAGCTTCCACCTGGGATTCCGGCGAAAGCGGAATGTGCACGGCCATCTGGTCGCCGTCGAAGTCCGCGTTGAACGCGGTGCAGACGAGCGGGTGGATGCGGATGGCTTTGCCTTCCACGAGGATCGGTTCAAAGGCCTGAATGCCGAGGCGGTGCAGCGTGGGAGCGCGGTTGAGCAGCACGGGATGCTCGCGGATGACATCCTCGAGGATGTCCCACACGACGGCGTCCTGCTGTTCGACCATTTCCTTGGCTTGCTTGATGGTGGTGCAGTGGCCCTGGGCTTCGAGCTTGTGATAGATGAAGGGCTTGAAGAGCTCGAGCGCCATTTTCTTGGGCAGACCGCACTGGTTGAGTTTGAGTTCCGGGCCGACGACGATAACCGAGCGGCCGGAATAGTCCACGCGCTTGCCGAGAAGGTTCTGGCGGAAGCGGCCCTGCTTGCCCTTGAGCGTGTCGCTGAGGGACTTGAGCGGGCGGTTGTTGGTGCCGCGGAGCACGCGGCCGCGGCGGCCGTTGTCAAACAGCGCGTCCACGGCTTCCTGGAGCATGCGCTTTTCGTTGCGGACGATGACGTCCGGGGCGCGAAGTTCCATGAGCTTCTTCAACCGGTTGTTGCGGTTGATGACGCGGCGATAGAGATCGTTGAGATCGGAAGTGGCGAAACGGCCGCCGTCGAGAGGCACCAGCGGGCGCAGCTCCGGCGGAAGCACCGGGATGACATCCAGAATCATCCATTCGGGCTTGTTGCCGGACTTGCGGAAAGCTTCGAGAACCTTCAGGCGCTTGGCGTACTTGATGCGCTTCTGGAGCGAAGGATCCGTTTTCATTTTTTCGCGGAGTTCGTCGGAAAGTTTGTCGACTTCCACGCGGCGCAAAAGTTCCTTGATGGCTTCGGCGCCCATCTTGGCGACAAACTGCCCCGGATATTCCGTGGCCAGCTTGCGGTATTCCTCTTCCTGAAGGACCTGGCGCTCTTTCAGAATGGCGACTTCGCCGACGTCGACAACGACGAAGGCTTCGAAGTACAGAATGCGCTCGAGGTCACGCATGGAGATGTCCAGCAAGTAGCCGATGCGGCTGGGCAGACCCTTGAAGAACCAGACGTGAGAGCAGGGCGAAGCCAGCTCAATGTGGCCGAGGCGCTCGCGGCGGACCTTGCTCAAGGTGACTTCGACGCCGCACTTGTCGCAGATCACTCCGCGATGCTTCATGCGCTTGTACTTGCCGCACAAACATTCCCAGTCCGTGACCGGACCGAAAATTTTGGCGCAGAACAGGCCGTCCCGCTCGGGCTTGAAGGTGCGGTAGTTGATGGTCTCCGGCTTGGTGACTTCTCCGTGGGACCAGGAACGGATCTTTTCAGGACTCGCCAAGCTAATGCGAATGGAATCGAAGTCCGCAATCAAACTGGCGCGATCATAAGGGCTGCTGCGATACAAGGTCGTTTCCTCCTCCCCAGCTTTCGCCGGGGTTGCGTTCCGGCCAGCATTTTGTTGAATGCTGGCCGGAACGGCTGAGAACCCAACTACGAAGAACTTCTACGACTCGACTTGGTTGCCAAGCACTGAGGCACCCGCCGCGGCGGGTGCCCCTACAATCAGTCGGCGGCTTTTTCGGCCGTCGGCTTCTGGCGCTTCATTAACTCGACGTCGAGACAGAGCGACTGCAACTCGCGGACCAGCACGTTGAACGATTCGGGAACGCCCGGCTCGATGCCCGGTTCGCCCTTGACGATGGCCTCGTAGATCTTCGCGCGGCCATAGACGTCGTCGGACTTCGCGGTCAGGAGTTCCTGCAAAATGTGTGCGGCGCCGTAAGCTTCGAGCGCCCAAACTTCCATTTCGCCGAACCGCTGCCCGCCGAACTGCGCCTTGCCACCCAACGGCTGCTGGGTGATGAGCGAGTACGGCCCGATGGAGCGAGCGTGGATCTTGTCGTCGACCAAGTGCGACAGCTTGAGCATGTAGATGTAGCCAACGGTGACGGGCTGATCGAACTGCTCGCCGGTCATGCCGTCGAACAGGTTGATTTTCCCGGCGTGCGGGAGTCCGGCGACTTCGAGCAGGTGGCGGATTTCCGGTTCGCGTGCGCCGTCGAAAACCGGCGTGGCGAAGGGAATGCCGTCCTTGAAGCCTTCGGAGTATTCCAGCAATTCCTCGTCGCTCAGTTTCGAGAGCGACTTCCAGATGGCCGTCTCGGTGAAGACTTCGCGGTACCAGCGGCGAATCGCTTCGGCTTTCACTTCCTTGCTAAGCAGGCGCTTCAGGCTGTTGCCGAGTTCCTTGCCGGCCCAACCCAGGTGCGTTTCGAGAATCTGGCCGACGTTCATACGCGAAGGAACGCCGAGGGGGTTGAGAACGATTTCCACCGGGGTGCCATCCGGGAGAGAAGGCATATCTTCTTCCGGTACGATGCGCGCGATGACGCCCTTGTTACCGTGGCGGCCGGCCATTTTGTCGCCGATGGAGAGCTTGCGCTTCATGGCGATGTAGACCTTGACCAGCTTGATGACGCCCGGGGGCAGTTCGTCGCCCTTCTTGAGCTTTTCCTTGCGCTCTTCGGTGATCTTGCGCAGCACGTCGATCTGCCGCGAGGTCATTTCCTCGATTTCCTCGATCTTTTCGATCAGGAGAGGATCCTTCTCGTTGAGCTTCAAGCGCTTGAGGTTGCGCGTGGAGATCTTTTCGATCAGGTCGCGGGTGAGTTCGACGCCCTTGGTCAGCAGGCGCTTGTTGGTTTTTTCGTCGTGCAGGTCGGCCTGGAGAATCTTGCCGCCCAGCAGGTCGCCCAAGCGCTTCAGGCGCTCGTCGGTGAGGATGCGGATTTCGTCCGCAAGGTTCCGTTCGAGCTTGAAGACTTGCGCGGCTTCGATGGCCTTGTGGCGTTCGTCCTTTTCTCCGCCCTTGCGGGTGAAGATCTTGACGTCCACGATGGTGCCTTCGATGCCCGGCGGGCAGTAGAGAGAAGCGTCGCGCACGTCGCCGGCTTTTTCGCCGAAGATCGCGCGGAGAAGTTTCTCTTCCGGAGTCAGCGTGGTTTCGCCCTTGGGGGTAACCTTGCCGACCAGGATGTCGCCCGGCTTGACGACCGCGCCAATGCGGATGACGCCGCTTTCGTCGAGGTTGCGCAGGAACGATTCGCTGATGTTGGGGATGTCGCGGGTGACTTCCTCAGGGCCCAGCTTGGTGTCGCGGGCTTCGATTTCGTACTCCTCGATGTGAATCGAGGTGTAGTAGTCGTCCTTCACCAGCTTTTCGCTGACGAGGATGGCGTCTTCGAAGTTGTACCCGCGCCAAGGCACGAAGGCCACGAGGACGTTGCGGCCGAGGCCGAGTTCACCGCGGTCGGTGCAAGGACCGTCGGCGAGGACCTGGGCTTTTTTTACGCGGTCGCCGACGCGAACGATCGGCTTCTGGTTGATGCACGTGTTCTGGTTGGAGCGCTTGAACTTGGTGAGGGTGTAGATGTCCGCACCAACTTCACGGCTGAGCACGCCGGAGTGATCGCTTTCGACGCGCACGATGATCCGTTCAGAGTCCACTTGGTCCACGATGCCGTCGCGCTTGCAGAGCACGACCGCGCCGGAATCGCGGGCGGTAACGCGCTCCATGCCGGTGCCGACGAGCGGCGCTTCGCCGCGAATCAGGGGCACGGCCTGGCGCTGCATGTTGGAACCCATCAAGGCGCGGTTGGCGTCGTCGTTTTCCAGGAACGGAATCAAGCTGGCGGCGACGGAAACGAGTTGCTTCGGCGAGACGTCGACGTAGTCGACTTCATCGCGATGCTTCAGCACGAAGTTTCCGGCCTGTCGGCAGTTGACGAGTTCGGTGGTGATCTTCAAACGTTCGTCGAGCGAAACGTTGGCCTGGGCGACGACGTACTTGTCCTCTTCCCATGCCGAGAGATAGAAGCAATAGGGTTCGTAGACGACCTTGCGGCGCTTGAGCTCGTCGTTCAGCTCTTCGACGCGGTCGCGTTCGACGATGTCCCCGGCCTTGAACTCGCTGTCGCCGGCGTTGACGATGTGGACGTAATCGATGATGCGTCCACCCTTCACGCGGCGGTAGGGCGATTCGATGAAGCCGTAGTCATTGATGCGAGCGAAGCAGCTTAGCGAGCTGATGAGGCCGATGTTCGGACCTTCGGGGGTTTCGATCGGGCAGATGCGGCCGTAGTGCGTGGGGTGAACGTCGCGCACTTCGAAACCGGCACGCTCGCGCGAGAGACCACCGGGTCCAAGAGCCGAAAGGCGGCGCTTGTGGGTGATTTCGCTGAGCGGGTTGGTCTGGTCCATGAACTGGCTCAACTGCGAGCTTCCGAAGAATTCGCGGATGGCCGCCATGACCGGCTTGGCGTTGACCAGGTCGTGCGGCATGGCCGTGGACATTTCCTGGTACACGCTCATCTTTTCCTTGATGGCACGTTCCATGCGGACCAGGCCGATGCGGAACTGGTTTTCGAGGAGTTCACCGACCGCGCGAACGCGGCGGTTGCCGAGATGGTCGATGTCGTCCACCACGCCGATGTTCTTGCGCAGCTTGAAGAGATACTTGATGGCGGAAACGAAGTCGGTGGTGTCCAGGGTGCGATTGTCGAGCGGCGTATCCAGCCCCATCTTGATGTTGAATTTGAGGCGGCCGACGCGGCTGAAATCATACTTGCGCGGATCGAAGAACATGCCGCGGAAAAGATTGGTGGCCGTTTCGAGCGTCGGGGGATCGCCGGGACGCAGCTTGCGATAGATTTCGATCAGCGCTTCCTTGGAAGAGCGGATGGAGTCCTTATCGAGGGTGCGGGAAAGCACCAGGCCGATTTCGTCGCGCTCCGGGAAGAAGACGTCGACTTCGGTGATGCCGCCCTCGGCAAAGGCCTGCCAGAGGTCGGCGGTCAGCGGCTTGTTGGCTTCGAGCAGGACTTCGCCAGTCTGGCGGTTGACGACGTCGGCGACGCTGTAAGCGCCTTCGAGATCGGCGAGGGCCGCGCGAACCTGTGAGATCTTGGCCTTGATAAGTTCCTTGAACAATGTTTCGGTGATGCGCTTGTGCGCGCCGATAATGACTTCTTCGGATTTAGGATTGCGGATTTCGTGGGTCAGCTTGCGATCCACGATGCCGGGCGAAACGTTCCAGAGCAGCTCTTTGTCGCGCAAGGAAATCCGCTCCACCTGATAAAAGGTGCGGAGGATTTCTTCGTTGGATTTCATGCCCAGCGCGCGCAGGAAGATGGAACCGAGGAACTTGCGCTTGCGGTCGATGCGCACATAGAGGATGTTCTTTGTGTCGTACTCGAATTCCACCCACGAGCCGCGGTACGGAATAATCTTGCCGAGGAAGTAGCTGCGGTTGTTGGCGCTTTCGAAGAAGACGCCCGGCGAACGGTGCAACTGGCTGACGATGACGCGCTCGGTGCCGTTGATGATGAAGGTGCCGTTCTCGGTCATCAGCGGGATATCGCCGTAGAAAACTTCCTGCTCCTTGATGTCGCGGATGGTTTTCGCGCCGGAGTCGGGGTCTTTGTCGTAAATGGTGAGGCGAATGGTGACCTTGAGCGGGGCGGAGTACGTCATGCCGCGCTCCTGGCACTCGTTCACGTCATACTTCAACTGCATGGCCACTGGGTCGCCGCACTTGTTGCAGAAGGTCGGCGTGTTTTTGTTGAACGTGCCGCACTTCTGGCACACCACGTCGCCCGTCTGGTACGGATTGGTGACGACGGAAGCGCCGCAATTCCGGCAGGTGGCGCGCAGGTGATGCAGACCCTTCAGGTTGCCGCACTTGCACTCCCAGTTTCCGATCGAGTAATCCACGAATTCGAGTTGCGACATTTCGCGGAAATCCCGGATCGGAAACACCGACGTGAACACCGATTGAAGTCCGCCGTCCTCGCGCTCGCTGGGCAGCAAATCCATTTGCAGAAAGCGCTGATAGGACTTCTTCTGGACCTCGATCAGGTTTGGGATCTGGATGGATCCCTGGATTTTTGCAAAATCCAGTCGCTGGCGTTCCCGAACGTGCTGGTTGCTGTTGGACATGCCTGATTTACCTCGTTCCCTTTCGGGCAGGGTGCAGAAAACCGCTGAAAAGACACTTAGCCGTGGCGCGAGGCAGCTTGCCCGAAGCCGCTCTGCACACGGTAAGTGAAGGTCCGCTGAGGACCCGAGAGATTGTTGAGAATACTGGCCGTAGCTTGCGTACCAATTCCCCTGGCACGGCAACGCACCATCGGCGCCGCGCCGAAACCCGAACCATGGTCAGCCGGCCAGCGAGTGGCCGGCGTTCCATTACTTGATTTCGACCTTGGCGCCCGCTTCCTCGAACTTCTTCTTGATGGTCGCCGCCTCGTCCTTGCTCACGCCTTCTTTCACGGTCTTGGGCGCGCCATCGACGAGGTCCTTGGCTTCCTTCAAGCCGAGGCTGGTGACTTCGCGCACGGCCTTAATGACGTTGATCTTGTTGCCGCCAATGTCGGTGAGCACGACGGTGAATTCCGTCTTCTCTTCCGCAGGTGCGGCCGCGCCCGCCGCCGCACCGCCGCCCGCCGCCACAACCGTGGCCGCGGCAGCAGAGACGCCGAAGGCTTCTTCCATCTTTTTCACCAGGTCGGACGCTTCGAGAAGCGTCAGGCCCTTGATTTCTTCCAGTATCGTTTCGACTTTCGACATGACTCCGATTTCTCCTCTCAAATTTCTGAATCAAAATTTTCGGAACCCCACAGGCAAGCCCGCTGAGCCCCCGAACCCTTACGAACTAAACTTTTCGGCCTTGATCGCTTCGTTGACGGTGATCGCGAGATTCCGCGGCAACGCGTTCAACGCCATGGCGATCCGCTGCGCCGGAGCGTTCAGGAGGAACATGATCTTGCTGATCAGCTCTTCCTTCGACGGCATGTTGGCAAGCTGCTGAATCTCCGCGATGGAGATGACCTTGCCTTCGACGACCCCGGCCTTGAACTGGAAAGCCGGAACGTCCTTGGCAATCTTGGTGAGCGCTTTCGCCAGTGCGACCGGATCGGTCTGCGTGAAAGCGATGGAATGTGTGCCCTTCAGGTTTTTCAGAACACCTTCGGCGGGCGTGCCGGCCCCGGCGCGCTCCGCGAGAGTGTTCTTCACGACCTGGTACTTGCCGCCAGCGGCTTGCACGGCGCGGCGCAACTTGGTGTCGTTTTCAACGGTGATGCCCTGAAACGTGGTGAGAATCACCGTGGAGACGCGAGCAAGCTCGGTCTTCAGATTGTCGAGGTCTTTCTGTTTTTCGCTTTTCTTCTTCATGGTCTATGTCCCAAATTCCTTCCGGCTTACGCCGCCGTCGCGAGGATCTCGGCTTCGGCAAGATCCACCGAGATGCCGGGGCCCATGGTCGAGGTCAGGGTGATTTTCTTCACGTACTTGCCCTTGGCCGCCGCCGGCTTGGCTTTCACAACGGCAATGATGATGGCGTGGGCGTTTTCGGCCAGGTTTGCCGCCGTAAATTGAATTTTCCCCACCGGGCAGTGAACGATGCCGGCTTTGTCCACACGGAATTCCACTTTGCCGGCCTTGGTTTCCTTTACTGCCTTGGCGATATCCATGGTGACCGTGCCGGTCTTCGGATTGGGCATCAGGCCGCGCGGGCCGAGCACCTTGCCGAGTTTGCCGGCGGCGCGCATCATGTCCGGCGTGGCGATGACCGCGTCGAAATCCGTCCAACCTTCGATGATTTTCTGCACCATGTCGTCGCCGCCGACGAATTCGGCGCCTGCTTCCGTGGCTTCGCGCTGCTTTTCGCCGCTGGCGAGAACCAGCACGCGAACGGACTTGCCGAGGCCGTGCGGAAGAACAACCGTGCCACGAACGACCTGGTCGGAATGTTTCGGATCGACGCCCAGGTTGATCGCCAGTTCAACGGTTTCGTTGAACTTGGTGTGGTGCGTTTGCTTGATCAGTTCGGTGGCTTCAGTGAGCTTGTACGGACGCGCTTCTACCAGCTTGCGCGCTCCCTCCACTTTTTTGCCTGACTTCTTCATTCTGCTTACCTCTGCGATCCCGGTGCGCCTGAAACTCCCTAGGCTTCCACGACTTCCAGACCCATGTTGCGCGCCGTACCCATCACGGTGCGCATCGCGGAGTCCAGACTGGTGGTGTTGAGATCGACAAGCTTGATCTTGGCGATTTCTTCGACTTGCTTCTTGGTGACTTTCCCGACTTTGTTGCGGTTGGGTTCCGGCGAGCCCTTGGCGATGCCAGCGGCGCGAAGCAAGAGAACCGAAGCCGGCGGGGTTTTCAGGATAAAGGTGAAGGTGCGGTCGGTATAGATGGTGACCAGCACTGGGAAAATCATCCCGTCGGGTTCTTTCTGCGTCTTGGCGTTGAACTGCTTGCAGAAATCCATGATGTTGACGCCATGGGGGCCGAGCGCGGTGCCCACGGGGGGCGCCGGGGTGGCCTTGCCGGCCGATAACTGCAACTTGATCGTAGTCTGTACCTTCTTTGGTGGCATGTTTCCTGTACCTCAAATCCTTTTTGCCGGGGCGTTACCCGCCGCGGCGTTTATCCCAGCTTTTCCACGCTGGCAAAATCGAGTTCAACCGGCGTGGAGCGCCCGAAAATCGTTACCGAAACTTTGAGCCGGCTGTGGTCGCTGTCAATTTCTTCGACCGTGCCGTTGAAATTCGCGAACGGGCCGTCCACGATGCGCACCTGTTCGTTGCGTTCGTAAACCACCTTGGGCTTCGGGCGATCCTGCGGCGTGTGCACGCGATTAATGATGGCGTCCACTTCCGCATCGGAAAGAGGCGGCGGCGCGGTGGCCGAGCCGACGAAGCCAGTGACCCGCGGCGTGTTGCGCACGATGTGCCAGGTGTTTTCGTCAAGATCCATTTCCACCAGCACATAGCCAGGATAGGACATGCGCGAAGCAACCACTTTCTTGCCGCCACGCACTTCGACCACTTCTTCCGTGGGAATCAGCACGCGGCCGATTTTGTCCTGCAAGCTGAAGGCGGCCACACGGCTCTCCAGGCTCTCCTTGACCTTCTTTTCGAAGCCTGAATACGTGTGAATGATGTACCACTGCATCGACATAAGACGTTTCGTCCCCTAGACGTGAAAATACTTGAGCAACCGATCGAGACCAAGTTGCGCGATCTTCTCGACAATGGCCAAGAAGACGCCGAAAAAAGCGACCGTGGCAATGACCACGCCGGTGGTGGAAACCACATCGTCGCGGCTTGGCCAGGTGACCTGCTTCATCTCCACACGAACGTCGTGGAGAAATTCCTTGGTGTTCTCGATGGAACCAGTCACCTTGCGAGTGATCTGGTTGCCGTTTGATTCTTCATTCACTTTGACCGCCTGCGTTGCCATGAATCCTTATTCACCCGCACGAACCCTGCGGTTCGTGTCCTTCAAAACTCTGGCAGGGGAGGAGGGATTCGAACCCCCATACCCGGTTTTGGAGACCGGAGTCCTAACCGTTGGACGACTCCCCTAAAACCAAAACCCAACTGCTGCCTTGCAATTCCCCGCAAAACTCATCGACTGAGATCCTTCGCCGACCCTCGCCGGGCCGCCTCAGGATGACAAGCGCGTGAAGCTCACTTCACTTCTTTGTGAGCGGTCTGCTTGCGGCAGGTGTTGCAAAACTTTTTGGTTTCCAGCCGCTCCGAGTGCTTCTTCTTGTTTTTCGTGGTGGTGTAATTGCGATTCTTGCAGTCACCACATTGCAGCGTAATGATTTCCCGCATTCCCTGAATCCTTTTCTCGAGAGTGCGGGCCGGCTGAGCCGGCCCGCCTCAGAAAACAGCGTTACTCGATAATCTCCGTGACGGCGCCGGCGCCGACGGTGTGGCCGCCTTCGCGAATCGCGAAGCGCAAGCCCTTCTCCAGGGCGACCGGCGTGATCAGCGTTACTTCGCAGCTCACGTTGTCTCCCGGCATC